>Ga0081538_10000163_pt1 | contig 70652 bp, 74 predicted proteins | sample TabmetS5T2R1_FD_71022 | JGI IMG/M metagenome (GOLD analysis project Ga0081538, IMG submission 71022) | Tabebuia heterophylla rhizosphere microbial communities from the University of Puerto Rico - S5T2R1 | ecosystem: Host-associated > Plants > Roots > Rhizosphere ... | reverse complement strand
CATTGCCCCGCGCGACGTCGAGCGCCGGCTCCGAGACATCGGTGGCGACGACGCTCGTCCTTGGGAGCTCGTCGGCGACAGCGAGGGCGACGGCCCCCGAGCCCGTTCCGACTTCGAGCACCGTGCGCGGCCGCAACTCGAGCGCCACCTCGACCAGCAACTCGGTCTCCGGGCGCGGGATCAACACCCGCCGGTCAACCGCGATCACGATGCCCCGAAACCCCTTCCGCCCCAGGATCTGTGCCACCGGCTCGCGCCGCACCCGGCGACGGACCATCTCGCCGAACGCGCGCGCCGCGGAGGGCTCGACCGCAGACTCGGGGTGCGCGGCGAGGTCTGCGCGCCCGCGCCCGGTCGCCTCGGCGAGCAGTAGCTCGGCGTCGAGGCGCGGTGTCTGGACGCCGGCGGCCGTGAGGGCGTCCGTTGCGGCGGCTAGCGCCTCGCGCACCGGCGCGACTACTCCGGAGATCATGCCTCGGCGGTCTGAGCCTCGAGCCGGCGGCGGCGCTCCTCGGCGGCGAGGGCGTCGGTGAACTCGCCGAGATCGCCGTTCAGCACCTCGTCGAGATCGTGGGAGGTGTGCTTGACGCGGTGATCGGTGATGCGACCCTGGGGAAAGTTGTACGTCCGGACCTTCTCCGAGCGCTCGCCCGTGCCCACCTGTGCGCGGCGCTCGGACTCGATCTCCGCCCGCTGCTCGGCGAGCGCCCGCTCGTAGAGGCGCGCCCGCAGCACCCGCATCGCCTTCTGGCGGTTCTGGAGCTGCGACTTCTCGTCCTGCATCGAAACAGCGGTGCCGGTCGGGATGTGTGTGATCCGCACCGCCGAGTCGGTCGTGTTGACCGACTGCCCGCCGGGTCCCGTGGAACGAAAAGTCTCGATCTCGAGCTCGTTGGGATCGACCTCGACCTCGACGTCCTCGGCCTCGGGGAGGACCGCGACGGTCGCGGTGGACGTGTGGATCCGGCCCTGCGACTCTGTCTTCGGGACCCGCTGGACGCGGTGCGTCCCGCCCTCGTACTTGAACACCGAGTACGCGCCGTCCCCCTTGATCGCGAATGTGACCTCCTTGAACCCGCCGACGTCGGCGGGCGACTGCGACAGCACCTCGGTCTTGAAGCCGAGGCGTTCGGCGTACCGCGTCAGCATCTTGAAGAGGTTGCCCGCGAACAGGGCCGCCTCGTCGCCGCCCGTGCCCGCCCGGATCTCGATCAGCACGTTCTTGTCGTCGTTCGGATCGCGCTCGACCATCGCAAGCCGGATCTCGTCCTCGAGCTCCTCGAGGCGCTGCGGCGCCTCGCTCACGACCCGGCGCAGCTCGGGATCGTCGCCGTCCTCGGCGAGCAGCTCCCTCGCGCCCTCGAGGTCGTCGTACAGCTTCCGGTACTCGAGCGCCAGCTCGTGCACGGGTTCGAGCTCCCGGTACTCACGCCCGACCTCGGCGTATCGCTCCCGGTCCGCGATCACCTCGGGATCGGACATCTGCCGCTCCAGCTCACCGAAGCGGGCCTCGATTTGCTCTACGAGCTCGTCGATCACACCCTGGATTGTGACCGCAGCGCCGGTCCGCGCGACTCCAGGTGTGCGCAAGTGTTGTAACGGGTGTGAACGCCCGGATCCCGCGTGTTACCGCCGCGCTCGTCGCGGTGTGCGCAGCGTCCGTGCTCGTCGCCTCTGCGAGCGCCGAGGCCAAGCCCCGCTGCTTCGGCAAGAAGGCGACCGTAGTGGGGACGAACGGAAAGGACCGCCTCAAGGGATCGCCTGGACGCGATGTGATCGTCGCCCGGGGCGGAAAGGACGACGTCAACAGCGGCACCGGCAACGACTTCCTCTGCGGAGATGGCGGAAACGACCGGCTGCGATCCGGCCACGGACAAGACAAGCTCGACGGAGGTCCCGGGGAAGACGAGGTTCATGGCGCCGACGACAGCGACCTATTGGTCAAGGGCGGGTCCGGCGACGACTTCTGCGACGGTCAGCGCGGCACCGACGACAAGCTCGTCTGTGGCCCGGGCGACGACCTCCTACTCGGGGGCACGACGGCTTCCGGCGGGCCGGGCAACGATGAGATCCAGAGCTACGGCGGTATCGTCGACGGTGGGCTGGGCAACGACGAGATCAACAACGAGTTCGCCAGTGCAAGCGTGATCCACGCCGGACCCGGAAACGACCGGTTGACCGGTGGATTCGCCGACGACGACCTCTTCGGAGAGGACGGCGACGACAACCTGGCGGGAGGCGACGGCAACGACGACCTCGACGGCGGCACCGGCACGGACACCTGCGACCAGGGCCCCGGGACGGGCACCGTCCTCAACTGCCCATGAATCATGGAGGGCTCATGAACGCAGTCGGATTCACCAGGTTGTACGCACGGATGACGCTCGCGGTACTGATCGCGTTCGGCGCCGCGTTGCTCGTCGCGACCCCCGACGCCGAGGCGAAGCCCCGCTGCTTCGGGAAGCCAGCGACGAAGGTCGGTACGAATGGGGCCGACAGGCTCACCGGAAGTCCCCGAAAGGACGTGATCGTCGCGCGCGGCGGTGACGACGTCGTGCAAGCGAAATCCAACGACGACAGGGTGTGCCTGGGCAACGGCGACGACTTCGCGGGAACGAGCCGCGGCTTCGACAAGATCGACGGCGGGGACGGCAACGACGAGATGCACGGCGGTGGCTTCAGCGGGAGGCGCGACCCCGGCGACGGCGACCGGATCCTCGGGGGCGAGGGCGACGACTTCCTCGACGGCACCCGCGGCGAGCTCAAGGACAAGGTCAAGGGCGGCCCGGGTGATGACTTCCTGCAGGGCGGCGAGGTTGCCGACGGAGGCGACGGCAATGACGAGATCCACGCCGAGGGCCAAGTCAATGACAGCCATCTCGACAGGGTCTTCGGCGGCCCGGGAGCCGACACGATCGAAGGCGACCAGGACGGCAGCGAGAACGAGATCCACGGCGGCTCCGGGGACGACGAGCTCAACGGGGGCCCGCGGGACGACAGGCTGTTCGGCGACGAGGACGACGACCTTCTTTTCGGGTTCGGCGGCAACGACGAACTCGACGGCGGTCTCGGCACCGACACCTGCGAGCAGGGCGCCGGGGCCGGCGCGATCCTCAACTGCGAGCCGTAGCGAGCAGCCGGGCGGCGAGCCCGCGCTACGCCACGATCTCGATCTCGGCTTCCTTCGCAGCCTCTTCGGGCTTCTCGACCGCGAGCACCGCCTCGAGAGCCCGGATCGCGACCTCGAGCTCCTCGTGGTCGGGCTCGCGCGTGGTCAGGTTCTGGAGCATTAGCCCAGGCCAAATCAGGACACGCACCCAGCGCCGGTAGCGGTTCTTTCCCGCCCACTTGATCACCTCGTAGGACAGCCCGGCGATCAGCGGGATGCCGAGGATGCGGGACAGCAACAGCCAGTACCACTCGGGCAGCCCGATCGGCGCGAAGACGAAGATCGCGAGCACCATCACGATCAGCAGGAAGCTCGTGCCGCAGCGCGGGTGAAGGCGGGAGTAGCGCGCGGCGCGCTCGGGGGTGAGCTCATCGCCGGCCTCGAAGGCGGAGATCGTCTTGTGCTCCGCCCCGTGGTACTCGAACACCCGCCTCAGGTCGGGCAGGCGGCTGATCAGGAGGATGTATCCGATGAAGATCGCGGTTCGAAGCACGCCCTCGACGAGCCAGAACAGCAGCGCGGAGCCGAGCTCGTCCTTGATCAGGCTGGTCGCACCGACCGGGATCACGAAGAACAGCCCGATCGCCAGGACGAGCGACAGTGCGATCGTGATCCCCCACGTGACCCCGCCGATCGGCTCCTGCTCGTCCTCCTCGGCGAGCTGGGCGTTGGCCGAGATCGCCAGCGCGCGGAAGCCGATCTTCAGCGACTCGGCGAGGGCGACGACACCCCGGATCACGGGCAGGCGGAGCAGGCGGTGGCGCTTCGCCCACGAGACCAGCGGCTCCGAGGTCACCTCGACATCGCCCTCCGGCTTGCGAACGGCGACCGACCAGGTGGAGACACCGCGCATCATCACACCCTCGAGCACCGCCTGGCCGCCGATTGGCGCGTCGCGGCCGGCGACCGGCGCCCCGTCGGGCATCGCCGGCTCGAAGTCCGCCTCGGGGCGCGGGCGGTCGCCGTCCGGGCCGGCGGCTGGCATCGAGGGGCCCTAGCCCCGGGCTCGCCTCGCGGCCCTGCGCTTGAAGCGCTCCACGCGCCCGCCCGTGTCGACCAGCTTCTGCTTGCCGGTGTAGAAGGGATGGCAGGCCGAGCAGATCTCCACGTGCAGCTCCGGGCTAGTGGAGCGGGTGTAGAACTCGTTCCCGCACGAGCAGCGGACGTGGGAAAGTACGTAGTCGGGGTGGATCTCGGCCTTCATCGCGAACGATTCTAGCGGCGGCCGGCCTGCCCGGATCGAAGCTCAGGCTGCCTCGCGAAGCGCGCGGACCTCGCGCCGCTCGGCCAGACGCGCGAGGGCTCGCTCCTCGACCTGGCGGAGCTCGCGCTCGGGCATGTCGAGACGGCGGCTGACCTCGGCACGCGGCGTCGGCTGGTCGCCGTTGATCCCGTAGCGAAGCCGGACCACGTTCTGCTCGGGCTGCGGAAGCTCGGCGACCGCGCGCCGGAGCGCCTCTTCGCGGAGCGCGATCTCCACCTCCTCATCGGGTGCCTGGGCAGCGCTGGGCAGAAGCTCCCCGAGCTCTGTCTCATCCTCTGCGCCCACTGGCCTATCGAGGGACGTAACCGTGCGCGCGGCATCGCGCAGGCGGGCGACCTCCTCCGGGGTGAGGTCCGCGCCGGTCGCGATCTCCTCGTCGCTGGGCTGACGCCCGAGCTCCGCCGCGAGCTCGCGCTCGGCGCGGGCCAGCTTGCGCTCGCGCTGAGCGAGGTCGACCGGCAGCCGGATCGTCCGGCTCTTGCTGTCCAGCGCGCGCTGAAGCGCCTGCCTGATCCAGTACGTCGCATAGGTCGAGAACTTGAACCCGCGCCGCCAGTCGAACTTCTCAGCGGCCCTGATCAGGCCGAGGGTTCCCTCCTGGATCAGGTCGAGGAGTCCCAACCCCTGGCTCTGGTAGCGCTTCGCGTTCGCCACCACGAGGCGCAGGTTCGAGCTCACGAGCTGCTCCTTCGCCTCCAGGTCGCCGCGTTCGATCCGCTTCGCCAGCTCGACCTCCTCGTCCCGGGTCAGCAGCGGGTGACGCCGAGCCTCGCGGAAGAAGAGCTGCAGCGCGTCGGTCGTCGTCTCCGCGAGATTGCCGTTCCTATAGCTGCTTTCCTCAGCGTCTTCCCTTGCGCAGTCGTCGCGCACCTCGATCCCGTGCGCCGCGAGCTGGTCGGTGAGAGCGTCGACCTCCTCGTCGGCGAGCTCCAACGTCTCGATCACCTCCGACAGCTCGGACAACTCGACGCAGCGATCGGCGGCGCCGCGCTCGACCAGCGCCGAAACCTCGGGTCGTGTCAGGAGCGTCTCGGACGTGACCACGCCAGCCGCGTACCCGCACATCGGCGGGCACAAACCGCCCCGGGGGCGGGCCTACTTGTTCGCCTGCGAGAGCAGAAACAGCCCCAGGCAGGTGAAGGCGATCATCAGCGCCAGCATCCAGTACTGGGACTGGGCCGCGGACCGCGCGTCCCTGTACAACGACACCGCGCGATCGTGCGCCAGGGTCAACCCGGCGACGTGGCCGATCACCAGCGCCGCGACCTGCACGTACCACACCTCGGTCGCGCCTACCAAGCCGAAGTCGATCCCGGCGCTCGCGGTCCCGAAGTAATCGGACCCGTCGCCGAGGGGATCGGAGAGCAGGAACCCGAACTGCGCCTGCTCCTGGAACAGGAAGAGGCTGAAGTAGTGCGCGACCAGGTACGCGAGGGCGATCGGGATCAGTGTGTGGCCGAACGCCTGGCGTAGCCGCGGGAGCGGGGGCGAGCCGGGGACCGTTCGCATTCCCCGAATCCCGAGCGCGAACAGCGCCGCGACAGCCGCAAGTGTGAGGGCGAGGAACAGCGTGTCCGTGATCCGCAGCGCGGTGGCGAAGTCGAGACCGCGGTCGGTCAGCCAGTCGAACACGCTCTCGATCGCGTCGACCAGTGCGCCCTCCTGGGCGCCATCGAAGCTGGTGCCGCCGATCGCCACCAGCACGAGCGCGACCGAGCCCGGGACGGTAGCCCACCGGCCGGCGGCCGAGAGCACGCGTCGCACGCCGAGGCGCCCGCCGCGCACCTCGAGCGGGGAGAGCCGCGAGAACATCCCGAAATAGACCGAGAACGTCTCGCCACGATCGAGCCACCGCTCGGTGCCGAAGGTGGCCATCGCAAACAGAGTGATCCCGGTGTAGGCAATCGTCGCAATGGCGATGTCCTGCGGCAGGACGCCGCCGGCCGCCGTTCCGCTCGGGAACACGAGCTCGAGCCACAGGAACGCCAGCAGTCCGATCACAGCGGGCCAGCGCCCGAGCCACGCCGGGTAGGGAATCGGGTCCGGCCGCGGCCCGCGCGTCACGAGCCCGTACAGCGCACCCGTGGCGCGCGCGACCGCGCGCCATGGGTTGAACGCCCTGAACACGTCGCCGAACACGACGCTCAGCAGCACGAGGCCGAGCCAGGACGTGACGAACACGAACGTGATCGAGAAGTTGGCGTTGGGCTGGTCGGTGCCCGCCAACCCGGACCATACGACGACCCCGAGCAAGCCGACGCCGACGACCGCGGCGAGCGTCTCCGTCACCGCGTTGACGGTGAGTCGCGACAGCCATACCGGGGCCGGCCGCCACAGATCCTGCTCGAACCGCGGCGCGCGCCACGCGAGCGCGAGCGCGGCGAACGAGACGATCAGCACGACCGACGCGCCCCACGCGAACAGCCACGCCGGGATCGGCAGATCCTCGCGGCCGACGAGCGCGTGCGCGAGCGGCAGAATCACCCCGGCTGCACCGTGAGCTCGGCGATCTGCACGTGCCCGCCCTCGAGCTCGACCTCGAACCCGCCCTCGATGTCGGCCGGGAACTCGAAGCTCACCGGTTTGCCCGGCTCGACCTCCTTGATGATGTCGTAGCCGTGGACGTGGACCTCCTCGGCGACGTCGGAGTCGACGTCGAACCGGACCTCGTCGCCGGCGGTGTAGTTGAGCTCCTGGACGCCCCCGACGGGCTCGCCGCCCTTGACCGCGATCGTCGTGACCTCGGGCTTGGGCTTCAGCCGGTGCTTCTTCTCCTGCGTGGTGGTGGTCGCAGTCGTCGTCGTGCCCGACGCTGCCTGGTCGGAGTCACCGCCGTCGTCGCTGAGGACGACGAACAGGACCACGGCAGCGGCGGCGAGCGTGACCACGACAACCGCGCTGATCGCTCTCGACTGCATGAATTTCCTCCTTCGAGCCGCATGGCAATCACGCGGCCGCCCGCCCGGAGCCCGGGCGGGGTCACTGGGCTTCGCTCTACCTCAAGGCGAAGGAGGAGCGCGCGCAGCCGCGCCGCCGGCGAGCAGCGCCGGCGACAGGATCACGTCCAGCAAGCGCGGGCGCACGCCGAGGCGGGGTGCGCGCCGAGGCGTCGATTGATCGAATCGCGTCGCGATCCGGGCCTCAACTGTCTCGAGGCCGCGCATCGCGAGCCAGGCCACAAACCCAAGCCCGAGCGCGAGCGGAATCGCCATGACGCCGTGCGCCGCGAGCACAGACGCAATCTGAACCGGATCGGCGCCGGCGAGTAGGCCTTCGACCGTTTCCTGGCCGAGGAAGAGCGAAAGGATCGCAGCGGCGTAGGTGAGAACCCGCGTCGGCGGCGACGCCGGTCGAGTGCGCCTCCCCGCAACTCCGCGTTCCACGGTGGCGAACAGCGCCAGCGCCGCCACGATCGCCAGCGCCGGAAGCAGCGCCGCCACGTAGGAGTGGTCCGTCGGCGCGTGCGAGCCGGCAGTGCCGAATCCCGCGAGATAGCTCAGCTCGTGGACCGCAATTGCCCCACCCGCGATCAAGGTCACGTGCCGAAGCGCCGACATGATCGATCCCGCTCGGCTCACGGCCGCAGTGTAAATACCGGCCTAGGTCTCCTGGTAAAGCGGGCCGTCGCCCCCCTCGGGGAGCGTGAGCCGCCCGCCCTTGGCTGTGATCGCCCCGCACTGCACGCAGTTCGACGGCGTCACCTGGAGGTCGATCGTCTCCGCGCCGGCGGTGAGCTGGTCGTCGGGGATCTCGTACACCTGGGCGGGGCACATCGAGACCCAGGTCTGAGCGATCTCGCGCGGCACCCTGGTCTGAAGCCGGATGTGGTTGGGCGCATCGTCACGGGTGGCGTTTCCGGACGCGAAGACCGAAGAGAGCTTGTCGAAGATGTACTTGTTGTCGGGGTTGGAATAGTCCTTCGCCGCACCGTCGATCGACATCGCGTGCGTGGCGTCGGGCTCGTTGCGCCAGTGCCCCCCGGGGAAAGCGCCGCGCGTGATCGTCATCAGACTCGCCAGCACCCCGCCGGCGAAGAAACCGTGCTCGAACGGCTGGCGCATGTTGCGCGACCGGTACATGTCCTCCTCGATCACGCTGTCGCGGACCTTCTCGTCGTAAGACTCGAAGTTGATCGAGTCCCGCTTCAGGGCGTCGACGATCGCCTCGGCCGCGTACATCCCGGCGTGCATCGCGTAGTGGATGCCCTTCAGCTCCGGGATGTTCACCATCCCCGCCGCGTCTCCCGCGATCACCATCCCGGGGACGGAGAGCCGTGACGGCATCGACCAGTAACCACCCGACGGGATCGTCTTGGCGCCCCACGCGACGCGCTCGCCGCCGTCGAGGATCTCGCGCACAAACGGGTGAGTCTTGAGCTCCTGGAGCGCGTCGTGCACCGAGAACGTGGCGTCGGTGTAGTCGAGCCCGACGACGAGCCCGATGCAGACCTCGTCCTCGCCCATCGGGTAGATGAAGCTGCCGCCGAACTCGTTCCACTTCGCGCGCTTGCGAAGCGGCCAGCCCATCGTGTGGATCACACGGTCGAGCGGCCGCTCGACCTTCCACACCTCTTTCACGCCGAGCTCCCAGCGCTGCGGGTCGCGGCCGTGGAGGTCGTAGAAGTCGAGTGCCGCCATCGTGAGGTGGCCGAGGGTCCCCTCCGCGAGCACGCTCGCCTTCGCGATCACGTCGGAGCCGGGCTCGAAGTTCGAGAGCTCCTCGCCGTCACGGCCCCGGCCCTTGTCGCCCGAGCGCACGCCCTTGACGATTCGGTCCTCGACCAGGAGCTTGTCGGCGGCGGTCTCGGCGAGCACGTACACGCCGGCCTCCTCCGCCTTCTCGCCGAGAAACCGCCCCAGCTTCGCCACCGAGGTCACGTAGTTTCCGTGATTGCGGAAGTTCGGTGGCATCGGCTTGAGCGGCAGCGCGCGCCGCTTGGTCAGCAGGTAGACGGCGTCCCTCGTCACCTCCTGGTACACCGGCCACTGGGACGGGTCGAGGTCGGGGAACAGCTCGCGCATCGCCGAAGGGCGCATATTGGCCCCCGAGAGCAGGTGAGCGCCCGTAGTCTTGCCCTTCTCGATCACCGCGACCGGGACCTCCCCGAGCTTCTCGGCGAGCTCGGGCTCGTCCTCGAGTAGCTGCATCACCCGGATCGCACACGCGAGCCCGGCGGGTCCGCCGCCGACGATCGCGACCCCGACCTCGATCCGCTCTTCCTCCGGATCCGTCGGGGGCCCGATGAACTCCTCGGCCGGCATTACCGGAGGCGGGAACTCCTCCGGTGCGACGAGAGGCATCAGCCCCCCTTCTTCGCCTTTACGGCTTCCGTGAGCTTGGGGAGGATCTTGTGGAGGTCGCCGACAACCCCGAGGTCGGCGAACTCGAAGATGGGCGCGTTCGGGTCCTTATTGATCGCGAGGATGTTCTCCGAGCTCTGCATCCCGACCTTGTGCTGGATCGCCCCCGAGATCCCCGCGGCAAGGTAGAGCCGCGGGGCGACCGTCTTGCCGGTCTGGCCGATCTGGGCGGCGTACGGGTACCAGCCAGCGTCGACGACTGCACGGGTCGCCGCCACGGCGCCGCCGAGCGCGTCTGCCAGCTCCTCGGCGAGCTTGAAGTTCTCCGCCTCACCGAGCCCGCGTCCCCCTCCGACAAGGAGCTCGGCGTCCTCGATGTTGACGTCCTCGCCGCGCGCCTCGCCGCGCGTGACCATCGTGGCCTTCGTGGACCACTCGGATAGCTCAGGCTCGACGTCCGCCACCTCGGCGGAGCCGCCGTCGCGCTCCGTTGCGTCGAAGGCGTTCAGCCGGCCAATGATGATCCCCGGTTCGCTGACGTATCCGACGTCGACGATCGAGGAGTCCTGCAGCACAGGGCGCTCCGCGACGAGCTTGCCGTCCGCGACCTTGACCTCGGTCACCTCCATCGTCACGCCGGCTCCCAGCCGCGCGGTGAGACCGGCCCCGATCTCGAACCCGAGCAGACCGCCGCCGAACAGGGCGTACGAGTAGCCCTCGTCGGAGATCAGCTTCGCCATCACGTCGACGATCGGCTGCGCAAGGCCTTCGGGCGAGCCCTTGGCCCGCCACACCTTCGAGGCGCCGTACGCGCCAAGGCCCTGGCAAGCATCGTCGGGGACGTCGCCCACGACCACGGCCGCCGCCTCGGTACCGAGCTCCCCGGCGAGCTTTGCAGCCTCGGAGATCGCGCCGAGTGAGTTCTTGTTGAACTCTCCCTCGTCGCTGTGAAGTGCGTAGACGAGTATCCCCGGCATCAGTGCCTCCTTTCGTCGGTCAGGCCAGGGTGCGTCTGATCGGCGTAGGGAGGCACTAGATCAGCTTCCTTTCCTCGAGCCACGCGACGATCTTCTCGACGGTCTCGTTCGTGTCCTCGTCCTCGATGATCTCGCCCGCCTCCTTCTGGGGCGGCGGGTTGATCTCCAGCACCGTCGTCCTCGAGCCGCCTTCGCCGATGCGGTCGGCCTCGATCCCGACGTCGGAGGCGGACTTCGTGTCGAGCGGCTTCTTCTTCGCACCCATGATCGCCTTCAGCGACGGGTAGCGGGGCTCGTTGATCGCGTCGCCCACGCTGATCACAGCGGGCATCTCGACGTCGACAGTGTCGTAGCCGTACTCGGCCTGGCGCTCGCAGCGAAGCTTGCCGTCGGTGACGTCCAGCTTGATCACCTGGGTCAGGGACGGCATCTTCAGGTGGTCGGCGACGACCGCGCCGATCGTGTAGCACTCACCGTCGTCCGACTGCTGTCCGAGCAGCACGAGGTCTGGGCTCTCGGCCTCGAGCACCTTGGCGAGGGCGTAGCCGGTCGCGCACACGTCGGAGCCGGTCAGCGCCGGGTCGGTCAGGTGCACGGAGCGGTCGGCGCCGAGCGCGACGGCTTTGTGCAGCGCACGCACTGCGCTCTCGGGGCCCATCGTCACGGCGACGATCTCCTCGACGTCCTGCGCCCCCTCCTTGATCTGCATCGCCGCCTCGAGGGCGTGTGTGTCGAAGGGATTGAGGTTCTTCTCGCCGCTGCGGTCGAGGCGCTTCGTCTCGGGGTCGATCCGCTTCTGGACCGAGGCGTCCGGGACTTCCTTGCACAGGCAGCAGATCTTCAAGTCGGGACTCCCTTGCGGTCGGGGTTGGGGTGGTGGCGGCGGGGCATTCTAGTCATTCCCCAACTGGTTGACTGACCAGTCAATCGCCTTCTTTATACCCGATCGCGACGATCCCGAACGCCGCTCACGACTCGCGGGCCGCGACGGCGCCCCGGATGAACTCGACGATCTCGTCGGTCGAGGCGCCCGGAGTGAAGATCTCCGCCACCCCGAGGCTCTTCAGCTCCGGGATGTCGTCGTTTGGAATCGTGCCTCCCACCGTCAGGACCACATCGTCTGCGCCCTGCTCTCGCAGCAGTTCGACCACGCGCGGGACGAGCGTCATGTGGGCGCCGGACAGGATCGAGAGGCCGATCGCATCCGCATCCTCCTGGATGACCGTCGCCGCGATCTGCTCCGGCGTCTGGTGGAGGCCGGTGTAGATCACCTCCATCCCGGCGTCGCGGAGCGCCCGAGCGATGATCTTCGCCCCGCGGTCGTGCCCGTCGAGGCCGGGCTTTGCGACGACCACGCGGATCTTGCGGTCGCCGGCGCCCGCCCCTGTGGCGTTCTCGGCTGCCTCCATGCGGCGAAAATCTACCCGGCCACGGGCAACTGAAGCATTCGGTAGCCCATCGGGTACCGAATCGTTCAGTTCCGTGCCGAGCTACGCGCCGAAATCCGTGATCGAGCCGATCAACGAGATCACGACGACCAGCAGGGTGATCACCAGGAGCAACCCGGCGAGCGCGAGGAACGCGGTCTTTACACCGCGAGTCTCGTCCTCGACGTGATGGACTACGTCATCGCGCACGACCACCCGCACGTCATCGGCCTCCTCCTCCCTTCCGCGTAGCCGTGCGGCCTCCTCGGCGGTTTCCCGGGTGGGATGGTTGGAGAGCGCCTGTTCCTCCCCCGCCTTGATCACGTCCCACCCCCCGACCTCGTCGGGGACGATCTCGAATTCGACGATTTCCCTATCGCGTGCCTGGGTACCCATGTACCGCCTCTATACCCGGCCGGATGGGGTGCAAACAACGCGCGTCGGGGCATGAGATCGACCCACGGGGTCGAATTACACGTACATCACATGTCAGTCCGATTCGGGCGGCATTCTTCGCCCGACCACCGGGACAGGAGGAACCCGTGTACGACGTCCTCTACCTCGATCAGGCCAGCCACCGGCGGGTCATTGCCGCGGGCCTGGCTCGGGACTCGGCCGTGACGGTCGCGCGGGCGGAAGCTCGCCGGCGCCGCGTCGGTCGCATGTTCCTGGCCGGCTCCGAGCCTTCGCCGCGCGGGGAGCTCGTGCTGATCGTCGAGTCGCATCGCCGGGCCGCATAGCGGCCCGCCCGAAAGGCTACGCAGCGACCCGCTCCCTTTCGGGGATCGCGCAGAACGATCCCTCGGAGAAGTTCTGGGACTCGATTCCCAGCGCGTCGTTGAAGCGAGCGCGGAGGTTTTCGAGCGCGACCGCTGTCGCCAGCTCGAGCATCTGAGGCTCGTCGAGGTGCCGGCTCAGCGCCGCGAACAGCTCATCGGACATCTCCGTCGGGGTTCGAGTCATCGCGGTGGCGTACCACTCGCACCCGGTGACTGTCGAGGCCTTCAGCTCCGCGAGCAGCTTCAGCCTGGGGTCCAAACGTCGATCGAGCGCGAGCTCCATCGCGCCATAGCCCGCCAGCAGACCGGGAGTGGTGGGACCGCGTCGGCGGCGGGAGCGAGATCCGCGCCATACTGTCGGCGCGCGTACCACCCGCTGAGCCGGGCGACCACACCACGACGCTCGGGTGCGTTGATTCGGGACACCGAAAACTCCTAGAAGATCGGCGTCTCCCGGTAGGTGCCGAAGACGTCCTGGAGCGCGGCGATCATCTCGCCCTCGGTGGCGCGCGCACGTGCCGCATCGATCAGGTGGGGCATCAGGTTGCGGTCGGGGCTCGCCGCCGCCTGCTTCAGCTCGCTCAGCGCGCGCTCCACGGCCGCCGCGTCCCGGCGCGCGCGAGTCGCGCCGAGGCGCCCGACCTGCTTGCGCTCCAGCGCCGGGTCGATCCGCAGGATCGGGATCTCGTCCTCGTCCTCGCTCAGGTGCTCGTTGACACCGACGACGACCCGCCTGCGGTCGCCGATCTCCTCCTGGTAGCGGAACGATGCGTCGGCGATCTCCCGCTGCGGGAAGCTCTGCTTGATCGCCTCGACCATCCCGCCCAGCTCGTCGATGCGGGCGAAGTACGCGTACGCTGCGCGCTCCATCTCGTCCGTGAGCGTCTCGACGAAGTAGGAGCCCCCGAGCGGGTCGACCGTGTTGGGGACACCGGACTCGTGCGCAATCACCTGCTGGGTGCGCAGCGCCAGCCGCACCGCGTTCTCGGTCGGAAGCGCGAGCGCCTCGTCGTAGGAGTTGGTGTGCAGCGACTGGGTTCCGCCGAGCACACCCGCGAGCGCCTCGAGCGTCGTGCGGACGATGTTGACAAGCGGCTGTTGCGCGGTCAGCGAAACGCCCGCCGTCTGGGTGTGGAAGCGCATCATCAGCGAGCGCGGATCGCTTGCCCCGTACGTCTCCTTCATCTCGCGCGCCCAGATCCGCCGCGCCGCGCGGTACTTCGCGATCTCCTCGAAGAAGTCGATGTGGGCGTTGAAGAAGAACGACAGACGCGGCGCGAACTCGTCGATGTCGAGGCCGCGCTCGAGCGCCTGCTCGACGTAGGTGAAGCCGTCCTTGAGCGTGAACGCGAGCTCCTGCTGGGCGGTCGAGCCCGCCTCGCGAATGTGGTAGCCGGAGATCGAGATCGGGTGCCAGCGCGGCATGTTCCGCGAGCACCACTCGATCATGTCGGTGACGAGGCGCATCGCCGGCTCGATCGGGAAGCACCACTCTTTCTGCGCGATGTACTCCTTGAGGATGTCGGTCTGGATCGTGCCGCCGAGCCGGTCGGGGGCGAGCCCCTGCTCCTCCCCGACGCAGACGTAGAGCGCGAGCAGGATCGGCGCCGGCCCGTTGATTGTCAGCGACGCCGTGACCTCGCCGAGCGGGATCCCGGCGAACAGGTCGAGCATGTCGTCGAGGCTGTCGATCGCGACGCCTTCGACGCCGACCTCGCCGAGGCTGCGGTCCCCGTCCGAGTCGAGCCCCATCAGGGTGGGCATGTCGAACGCGGTCGAGAGGCCCGTCTGGCCGTGCTCCAGCAGGTAGTGGAAGCGCTCGTTCGTCTCCTCGGCGGTCCCGTAGCCGGCGAACTGGCGCATCGTCCATAGCCGGCCCCGGTACATCGACGGATAGATCCCGCGCGTATAGGGGTACTCGCCCGGGAAGCCGAGGTCGCGCTCGGAGTCGCTCTCGGCGCGATCCTCCTCCGTGTACAGCGGGCGCACGGGGTGCCCGGAGATCGTGTCGAAGAGCGCGTCCCGGTCTGGCTTGCGCGCGTAATCCTCGAGCCACTCGTGCGAGCGCCGGGGCGCACGGGGTTCGGTGGCCATGGCCGAAGTCTAGAGCGAGGGTCCGAGGGCGAACCGCGAGACCCGCCCCGCTAATCCAGCGGTGGGAGCCGATCGGCCCACGGCCGCTCGGCCTCGATCTGTGCCGCGAGCGACAGCAGCGTTGCCTCGTCGTTGGGCCGCCCGACGAGCTGCACCGAGAGCGGGAGGCCGTCGGCGGTAAATCCCGCCGGCACCGCGGCGGCAGGCTGCCCGGTGTAGTTCCACGCCCCCGTGAACGGATAGGTGCGGCTCATCCCGAGCAGGATCCGAAGCGCGCCGCGCCCCTCCCACCGCGCGATCTCCACCGGCGGCCGCCCCACGGTCGGGACCATCAGCACGTCGTGCTGCTCGAACACTCGATTGACCCGCGCGGCGTGCTTAGGAATCGCAGCGCGCGCCCGTCTCAGGGCGCCAGGCGTGACGAGGGCGCCGAGCCGCCCGAACCCGCGGGTTCGGGACTCCAGCAGTTCGGGTCGTGGGACGGCGCGCACGTCGTCGTGGATCCCGCGCAGATACAGGGCCGCGACGCCGTTTGCGATCAGGCCGTAGTCGGGGTCTTGCTCGCGGACGTCGTGACGCAGCGAGCGGAGCAGCCGTGCGGTGCCATCGACCGCCTCGCGCACGCTGTCGTCGACGATCGCCGGGACGATGAGTCTCGGCGGGCGGCTCGAGAACGCGATCCGAAGCCGGCCGGGCACCTCGGCGGCGGCCTCGAGGAATGGTCGATCCGGAACGGGCGGCGAGTGCGCGTCCCCGGGGGCCGCACCCGCCGTCGCGTCGAGGAACAAGGCCGTGTCGCGCACGGTGCGGGTCAGGCACCCGTTGACGGACATCCCGTGCCAGTGCTCGGAGAGCGGCGCGAGGGAGATGCGGCCGCGTTGCGGCTTCAGCCCGAAGATCCCGCAGTTGGCTGCCGGGATGCGGATCGAGCCGGCTCCGTCGGAGCCCGTGGCGGCACCGACGAGCCCGGCCGCGACCGCCGCGCCGCTTCCACCGCTCGAGCCTCCGGGCGTCCGGCCTGGGTCCCACGGGTTGCGGGTTGCGCCCCACGTTCTCGACTCGGTGATGCCGTAGATCGCGAGCTCGGGGAGGTTGAGCTTGCCGATCGGGACAGCACCCGCTACGCGCAGCCGGGCAACGATCTCCGAGTCCGCCGGCGCCGGGCGCTCGAAACCGCCCGTCCCGAAGCCGGTGACGTCCCCCGCGACATCGGACACGTCCTTGACCGCGACTGGGACGCCCAGAAGGTGCGCCCGCTCACCGCCGGCGCGGCGCCGGTCGGCCTCGTCGGCGTCCTCGAGTGCGCGGTCTCCCCACACGACCCGGAACGCGTTGAGCCGCGCGTCGAGGCGGGCGATTCGGCCCAGGTAAAGCTCGACCAGCTCCCGCGAGGACACCTCTCCGTCCGCGATCACCTCCGCCTGGCGGGCGATTCCCGCGTACGCGAGCTCGGTGGCGTCCATTCGAGCGCCCGAGCCTAGACGGTTGATGGAGGTTAGGCGCGTACGGCGTCATCCGCGTGCGTGGATGACTCACATCAACCGTCCAGACCAAAATTAGGCTCCCCGCCCGGTGAGTCGCAAGCCCCGCACAGCGCAGCTCTACCGTCGGATCCTTGCCACCGTGCGCACGCACACTGGGCCACTGATCGTCGTTGCGGTTGTCGTGTTCGTGCCGCTGGGCCTGTTCGAGGCGCTGGGCGACAGGGCGCTCGAGCTGGACTCGGAGGACCTCACGGCCTTCGAGGCCGGGGCGCTCACCGTGGCATGGCTGTTCCAGGTCGCATCCTCGCTGGTGGGCGAGGTGTTCTACGCCGGCGCCGTGGCGGCGCTTCTCGTCGGCGAGCGCACCGGAGTCGAGCGCAGGCTCGCCGACGTGGCCCGCGAGCTGCCGTATGTGCGCCTCGTATCCGTGGACCTCCTGTACAGCCTCGGGGTGGCGGTGCTCTTCATCCTGCTGATCGTTCCGGGCGTCGTCTTCTTCGCCTACTACGCGCTCACGGCGCCGGTGGTCGAGATCGAGGAGAGGGGAATCCGGTCGGCCTTCCGGCGCAGCCGCGAGCTGGTGCGCGGCAGCGCCTGGACCGTGCTCGCGATCCTGCTTCCGATAACGGTGGTGATCGAGCTCCTTGCCCAAGCGGACCAGGCGGGGATCAACGCACTGCTCGGGCACTCCCTGCTCGCGGACTGGCTCGGCGGGTCGATCGCGAACATCCTCGTGACTCCGCTGTACGCGGTCGCGGCAGTCGTCCTCACGATCGAGCTGATCGAGGCGAAGGGCGGTCGTCTCGCGGCGCGCTCACCTGCGTCGGAATGATCTGGTCGGGGCCCATCCCCGACGAGTCCTGCGGCGTGCCGCGAGCCACGTGCCGCTGCCGCCTACTGCGGCCGCGATAACGGTGGCCCCGGCGATCGCGAGCCGGCGCCCGAGCTTCTCGAACCGCATGATCCGCCACCCGTCGCTCGCGGCGATCGCGGCTAGCGCGGCGTCCGGATTGACCGCCACCGGGTTCCCGACCGCGCGAAGCATCGGGAGATCGGAGACCGAGTCGCTGTACGCCCACGACGCCTCGAGGTCGATCCCGTGCTCGTCCGCGAACCGCCGCATCGCTTCTACTTTGCCCTCTCCGTAGATGAACGGGCCGTCGATGTCGCCCGTGAGGGTTCCGTCGGGGGCGACCCCATAGCGCGTGCCGATCCCGCCTTCGAATCCAAGCACCGTGGCAAGCAGCTCGACCAGCGGGTTCGACGCGGCGCTGACGATGAACGCCGGGCGTCCCGCGTCCTGGTGCGCGTGAACCTCGTCCATCATCTGCGGGTAGATCCGCGGCAGGATCCCGGCGAGCAGGTCGGGTGCCATTCGCGCGACGTCCCGCTCGAGCACGCCTTGGAGCAAGTCCTTGACCAGCGCGAGCACCGCCTGCGTGCTCTCGTCGGTCGAGCCGCGAAGCCGGAACCGTAGGTGGTCGAGCCCCCACGCTGCGAGCTGGCGGCGGCGCACCATCCCGGAGCGGTACGCAGCGCGCCCGAAGTGCATCGCGCTCGACCCCGCCATGAGAGTGCGGTCGAGGTCGAAGAACGCCGCCGCGCGGCCGGATGTCGGGTGGGACCCCTCGACGGCGCTAGGAGCCGTTGACTTCGAGCACGATTGCGTCGCCCTGGCCGCCGCCGGAGCAGATCGCGGCGCAGCCGAGCCCGCCGCCGCGGCGCCGCAACTCATGGATCAAAGCACCGACGATGCGCGCGCCGGAGGCGCCGATCGGGTGGCCGAGTGCGATCGCGCCGCCGTTGACGTTCACCTTTTCCTCGTCCACGCCCAGCATTCGGACCGAGTTGATCGCCACGGAGGCAAACGCCTCGTTGATCTCCCACAGGTCGACGTCGTCCGGGTTCTTGCCGATCCGCTCCAGGGCCTGCTTTGCGGCCTTGGCCGGCGTGCGCGCCAGGTACGGGAAGTCGTCGGCCACGGTTCCGTACGAGAGCACCGTCGCCACGGGTGTGTGGCCTTGCTGCTTCGCCCAATCCTCAGAGGCTGCGACGACCGCGCCGGCGCCGTCGTTGACCCCGGGGGAGTTGCCCGCGGTGTGCGAGCCCTCCGGCGAGCCGACGGGGCGCAGCTTCGCGAGAACCTCGACCGTCGTGTCGGGACGGATCGCCTCGTCGGCCTCGACGAGCTTCTCCTCCTTTTTCGTCTTTACGGTGACTCCCACGATCTCATCGGCCATCCGGCCCTCGTCGGTGGCCTTTGCGGCGAGCCGGTGCGAGCGCTCCGCCCACCGGTCCATGTCCGGACGGGTCAGCTCGAGCTCGTCCGCGACCTCGCTCGCCTCCGCGATCATCTCCTTGCCGGTGAAAGGGTTGGCGAGCCCGTCGTGGGTCATCGCATCGATCGCCTTCACGTCGCCCATCCGGAAGCCGAAGCGGGCATTGGGCAACAGATAGGGGGCGCCGCTCATCGACTCCATCCCGCCTGCGACCGCGATCTCGAGGTCGCCCGCGCGCACCGCCTGGTCGACGAGTCCAATGGTGCGCATGCCCGACGCGCACACCTTGTTCACCGTCTCCGAGGGCACCTCGCGCGGGATGTCGGCCTTGGTCTGCGCCTGGCGCGAGGGGATCTGGCCCTGGCCTGCCTGAAGGACCTGGCCGTAGACGACCTGCTGGATCTCGTCCGGCTTCACCTCCGAGCGCTCGAGCGCGGCGCCGATCGCGGTCGCGCCGAGCTCGGTGGCGTCCTGTGAAGCAAGCGCCCCGCCCATCTTTCCGAACGGGGTGCGCGCGGTGCCGAGGATGACTGTGGTTGGCATCTGTCCCTTCCGGGTGGGGGGCGGCGGCCGGTGTCCAATGCTAGAACACGGCAATCGACGTCCAAGTCGCCGACACGTCGCCGGAGCAGGTCGACGCCGACCTGGTGTGCGTCGGGCTGTTCGAGGACGAGGAGCTGCCGGCGCCGTTCGCCGACGCGCCCGGCGCCGCGGACGCCAAGTCCGGATACCGCAAGCTGGAGGTGCTGCGGCCGGAGGGCTCCGCACGCGTTGCTGTAATCGGACTTGGGCGCCACGACGAATTCGACCCCGAGCGAGCCCGGGTCGCCGCCGCGCTCGCCACCCGTGAGGCGGCTTCGTACGAGGCGCGCTCGATCGCCTGGGTACCACCGGCGAAGGGCGACGCGGCGACCGTCGCCGCGGCGCTCGTCGAGGGAACGATCCTCGCCGCGTACCGGTTCGATCGCTACAAGAGCCCGGCGCAGGCAGACGAGTCGCCGCGGATCGAGACGCTCACGCTCCTTGGGGGCGACGAGCTGTCGGCCGCAGCACGCGAAGCGCGGGTCGCAGCGGACGCCGAGAACCGCGCGCGCGAGCTCCAGAACCTCCCATCAAACGTCGTGACCCCGTCCTACCTCGCGGACCGGGCCGGTGAGATCGCCGCCGGCGACGAGCACGTGTCGGTCGAGGTGCTCGGCCGCGATGAGATCGCGGCGCTCGAGATGGGCGGGATCGTCGCGGTATCCAGGGGCACGCACGAGGAGCCGCGCTTCATCGTGCTCCGCTACCGGGGCGGGCCCGAGGCCGCGGAGACACTCGCGCTCGTCGGAAAGGCGGTGACGTTCGACTCCGGCGGGATCTCGATCAAGCCCGCCTCGCACATGAACGAGATGAAGATGGACATGTCGGGCGGCGCGGCGGTAATCGAGGCGATCGCGGCGATCGCCGAGCTCGGCCTGTCGCTGAACGTGATCGCGGCGATACCCGCGACCGAGAACATGCCCAGCGGTCACGCGATCAAGCCCGGCGACATCATCACCCAGCACAACGGCAAGACGGTCGAGATCATCAACACCGACGCCGAGGGCCGGTTGATCCTCGCCGACGCCCTGAGCTGGTGCCGGGAGCAGGGCGCCGACCGGATGATCGACCTCGCGACGCTCACCGGGGCGGTGCTCACCGCGCTCGGCTCGACCTACGCGGGGTTGATCTCGAACGACGACGATTGGGCCGAACGGGTCGGGTCCGCTGCGGAGGAGACGGGCGAGCTCGCGTGGCGCCTGCCGCTGCACCCGGAGTACAAAGAGCTCACGAAGGGCACGGTGACGGAGCTCGTCAACGCGTCCGAGAAGCGCAAGGCGGGACCGATCTATGCCGCGTCGTTCCTCGAGGAGTTCGTCGGGGAGGTGCCGTGGGTGCATCTCGACATCGCGGGCACCGCGTGGGACGTCGGACGGGAGTACGTCGGCAAGGGCGCGACCGGATACGGGGTACGGCTGCTGGTCGCCGTTGCACGCGACATCGCCGCGTCACCGTGAACATTGCCTGACCGACGAGCAGCGGTGCTCCAGCACGCCGTACTTGAACCGAGACGCATCGATTAGCCCCTCGCCGGCCTGTGATCGAGGACTGGACCAACAAGACGGTGCCGCCGGAGTCGAACTTCGTCGCGGAGCCGAGCGAGACCGAGATCGCCTAAACCCGATCCCTCAGCTGCTCCGTGCCGGTGGTCTCCCGAGCGCAGTGGGCGCAGCAGTACACGCTGCCGTCGTCCTCGACGCCGTGGCCGATCACCTTGCAGCCACAATGAGGGCACTTCGGCGCGACGGCGTGGATCGCACACTCGAACGCGTCGAACACGTGGGTCTCACCCCCGATCGTGAGCTCGAAGGTCTTGTCGTACTCGTTCCCGCACACCTCACAGCGTGCCATCGCCCCTCCAATCGTTGATCTCGAAAACAGGGATACCCGCGGTCCCAAATGGCACACCCGGAGCCGGGAATCGCTCGGCGCGAATTCAACCGCCGCAACGGTCCCAGAAGTCGATGGCATGCACTGAAGCTGATCAGGCCCAGGCCGAGCCTCTAGGCTCAGGCGCCGTGGACTTCGACCTCGGCGACGAGCAGCAACTGCTCCAGCGCACCGTGCGGGAGTTCGCGCGTGAGGAGATCTCGCCGGTCGCCGAGGCGCTCGACCGTGACAAGCGCTTCCCGTACGACATCGTCGCGAAGATGGGGGAGCTGGGGCTGATGGGGATCCCGTTCCCCGAGGAATACGGGGGCGGCGGCGCCGACACGCTGTCGTACGCGCTCGCGGTCGAGGAGCTCGCGCGGGTCGACTCGTCGGTCTGCATCACGATGGCGGCGCACACCTCGCTGGGGACGATGCCGATCCACCTCTGGGGCACGAGCGACCAGAAGGGGGAGTGGCTGCCGGAGCTTTGCGCCGGGCGCCGGCTCGCGGCGTTCGGACTCACCGAGCCGGAGGCGGGCTCCGACGCCGGCAACACGCGTACGCGGGCCCGGCTCGAGGGCGGCGAGTGGGTGATCGACGGCGCGAAGCAGTTCATCACCAACGCCGGGACGGAAATCAGCGGGTGCGTGACGATCACCGCCCGAACCGGCGAGAACGAGATCTCGAACATCATCGTCTCCAACGGCACGCCGGGCTATGAGCAGGGCGAGCCGTACCGGAAGATGGGCTGGAACGCCTCGGACACCCGGCCGCTCTCGTTCGAGCGTTGCCGGGTGCCCGAGTCGAGCCTGCTCGGGCGACGCGGCGACGGCTTCAAGAACTTCCTCCATATCCTCGATGGAGGCCGGATCGGCGTTTCGGCGATGGCCGTCGGCCTCGCGCAGGGCGCGCTCGACGAGGCGCTCGCGTACGCGAAGGAGCGCCGCGCGTTCGGCCAGCCGATCTCGAAGTTCCAGGCGATTCAGGGAAAGCTCGCGGACACCTCGGCGGAGATCGAGGCCGCGAGACTGCTGACCTACAAGGCGGCGATGCTCAAGGACCGCGGCGAGCCGTTCACCCTGGTCGCCGCGCAGGCCAAGCTCAAGACCGGACGGCTGGCGGTCCGGGCCGCCGAGGAGGCCGTGCAGATCCACGGTGGCTACGGGTACATCGAGGAGTACCCGGTGTGCCGCTTCTACCGCGACGCGAAGATCCTCACGATCGGCGAGGGCACCGACGAGGTGCAGCAGATGGTGATCGCACGCGAGCTGGGGGCGTAGCGGTTCGCTAGCCGGCGGGGCGGGAGGTCGGCGCCGACGCCGGACGCTCGGAGAGCTCGTTCGCGCGCTCGAGGTCGTAGTGAGCGGAGAGCATGGTCTCCCGCTCGCGGTCGAGTGGCTGACCGGGCTCGACGCGGGGAGCGCCGCGCAGCACCTCGCGCTCCCACGGGACCCACACTCGCCCGGCTGCGGCCGCGGCGTACCGAACCGGCACCAGCCCGTGACGCCCGAAGCGACCGATCCTCGCGAGCAGCCACGCGGGTTCGCCGGTCACGGCGTCGACATACACGCCCTCGATCTTCCCCACTCCGGCGCCACCGATCTCGTCGAGGCGCGATCCCACCCATCCCTGGGCCTCCTCGACGGTCGGCTCACTCATCGTCGCTCCGGCTCAACAGCTCGCGCGCCGCCGAGGCAGGGTCGATCTCTCGCTTCGTGACCCGGGCGAGCAGCTCGGCGACCTCCGGGTCGCCCTCCGCGCGAGCCTCGAGCTCGCGGCGCAGCCGGGTGGCGGCGAGGCCCAGCACCTCGTTTCGCAGGTTGCGCTCGCGGCGCTGCTCGAGCGTGCCCTCGGCCTCGATGTGGCCCCGGTGCTCGTCGATCCTCGCGAGCAACTCGGCCACGCCCTCCCCCCTCGCGGCCTCGGTGCGCAGCACCGGAACCTTCCAGGAATCCGGCGGCCCCAGCGAGAGCACGGTCTGCACCTCGCGCTCCATCGTGTCTGTGAGCGGGTGATCGGCCTTGTTGATCACGATCACGTCCGGGATCTCCATCACGCCGGCCTTGAGCGCCTGGATCGAGTCCCCGGACCCGGGCATAAGTACCAGCACCACGGTGTCGGCGTGGTCTACGACGTCGATCTCCGCCTGACCGACGCCCACCGTCTCGAGCAGGATGTCCTCCTTGCCGGAAGCATCCATCACGAGCGCCGCCTGAAGCGCGGCCTCGGCGAGCCCGCCGAGGGCGCCCCGGCTCGCCATCGAGCGGATGAACACCCCGGGATCGAGGAAGTGCTCCGAGAGCCTGATCCGGTCGCCGAGCAGGGCTCCGCGCGTGAACGGGCTCGAAGGATCGATCGACAGCACGCCGACCTCGCGCTCGGACTCGCGAAGCTCCTTCGTCAGCGCCCCGATCAGGGTGCTCTTGCCCACTCCGGGCGGCCCGGTTAGGCCCACGATCCGCGCTCGGCCGGTGCTCGGGAACACCTCCCCGACGAGTTCCCAACCCGCGGGGTCGCCGTTCTCGATCAGGGTGATCGCGCGCGCCAGCGCGCGCTTGTCGCCGGACAGCAGGCGCTCCGCCAGGGAATCAGGCGCGCGATTTGCAACCAAATCGCGCTGTCTGTGATCTGGTGCCGCGCTGCTGGACGCCATCGGATCGCTGAGTCTAGGTCACGTCGACCACGCCACCGGGCCGGCGCCCCCGCTTCCTATGATCCGCCCTCGTGAGCCCGCAGACGACACTTCCCGAGGCGACCGGGGCCCCGCCCGCCGCCACCGAGCCCACGTCCCCAGCCCAGCCGCCGCGGTCGGGGCCGATCGCGCTCGTCCGGTTCCTCGCTCGCAACAGGATGCTGACCCCGAAGTACGCGCGGCTCGCCGTGCGGTACTCGCGGCGGCGACTGCTCACGGTCGCGGGGTGGCGCTGGCGGACTGACGGCCCGCTGTTCCTCGGGCGGAGGCTCGAGATCCAGATCGGAAAGCGCGGAACGGTGAGATTCGGGCGCTTCGCGTGGATCGGGGACGGCACCAAGATCCGCTGCCATGAAGGCGAGGTGGTGATCGGCGCGAAGACCGTGTTCGGCCAGGAGTGCACGATCTCCGCGTACAAGCACGTACGGTTCGGCGAGCAGTGCGTGATCGCGGACCGCGCGATGTTCATCGACTTCGACCACGGTGTCATGGACGTCGAACGGCCGATCCGCGAGCAGGGGATCTACAAGCGCGACGTCGACGTCGGATCAAACGTGTGGATCGGCTACAACGCGTGTGTCCTGCGGGGAGTGCGCGTGGGCGACAACTCGATCATCGGCGCCAACGCCGTCGTTACCCACGACGTCCCGGCGAATGCCGTCGTCGGCGGAGCCCCGGCGCGCATCATTCGCATGCGCGAGGCTCCCGCGTCCCTGCGGTGGGATGCTCCGGTCGAGCCCGACCCGGGGTAGCCCGACACTCGATGGGCCCGGTCGGCTGAGCTACGGCGTCAACCCAGCCGCAGCCAGTCACCCCCGCGCATCCAGGAGTTTTGGCTAGCCGGCCGCGGGTACCCGTGGGGTGGAAGACGAGGAGGTAGGCGATGGCTACGACAAAACAGCGCAGGGCGGCGAAGCGAAACGTCAAGCAGGCGCAAGGCGCCGCGCGGCGCAAGCGGACGATCGCGAACCTGCCGAAGCGGACCCGAAGCGAGCTCGGCAAGCAGGCCGCGAAGGGTCGTCAGCGCGGCGGGCAGGCCGGCCGCCGTCTGCAGGATCGAAACCGCCAGCAGCTCTACGAGATCGCACAGAGGGAGAACATCCCGGGGCGATCGAAGATGGGCAAGTGGGACCTGATCAACGCGATCAGGCGCTCGCGCTAGGATCGATTCGATCCGCCCACTACGGATCGGAGGAGCAGTGTTCGAGACCGAGACTCCGCCGCCCCAGCCTGGCGAGCCTGGAATCGGGGAGACGGAGGACGACAGCGGTGACGACGACGGCTCCGAGGAGGACTCCGAAGAAGGCGAGTAGCTCCGCAGCCTGCGCCCGCGCAGGCTAGCGACGCTGACACCGAGGGCACCAGGCGGCCGTTCGACCGGCGACCGTCGCCCTGCGCAGGCGTGAGCCACAGCGGGGACAGCGCGGGTCCTGCGCGTTACGTGCTCCGGTGAGCCAGCCTGCGATCGGGGGGACCCGGCGGTGGCGGTTCGCGGCACGCAGAACTTGCCGCATCGCGTCGTGAATGCGCTCGAGCCGATCACGCCTAAGCCGGGCGACCGGACGGCGGGGATGAATCCGTGCTCGCCACAGAATCTCATCGCTGAGCAGGTTGCCGAGCCCGGCGACCAACCGCTGGTCCATGAGCGCGGACTTGATCCCGCCTCGACGCCGCTCGAGCAGCTGCACGAACTCGTTCGCTTCGATTTCGAGCGCGTCGGGGCCCAGGGGTCCCGTCGCCGCTTCTCGCTCCGCCGGGGACCCTGCGACCCAGATGCCGCCGAGCCTGCGCATGTTCCGGTAGCGAAGCCGTCCTTCCGCAAGCACCAATGTCACGCGGTCGTGTCGGTGCGGCTCGAGATCGCGGGCTGAGTAGACCAGCAGTCCAGTCATTCCGAAATGGAGCAGCAGCTCGGGTCCGCCCGTCGGGGCGATCAGCCACTTGCCGTGGCGCCGCGGGGTTGAGAACCGGCGCCCCACGAGTCGCCGCGCGAGTCCCTGCGGGTCGGTGTTGCGCACGAGATCGCGATCGGCGACCTCGACCGCGGCCACATGGTGACCCGCCGCGTAGCGCGCGAAGTAGCGACGAAAGCCATCTACGTCGGGAAGCTCGGGCATCCTGGCCCCGCGCCTAATTCGAGATCGGGCGCATCACCGCGCGCTCTATACGCCGTTGCACAGGCGGGATCCCGAGCAATCGCTGCGCCGCGATCTGGCCATCGTCGATCGAGTGTAAAGGCGGTTGCGGGTTCGGCCTCGGTGATTTCGGGTAGCGTCAACCGGAGACACTGACACCCTCTTTTCGGCAACGATCGAGGAGGCTACGAGGTGGCCAAAGACCACGGATCCAGCGTGAAGGACGACAAGCAGTACGAGGGACTGCGCAAGAAGGGAATGAGCAAGGAGCGGGCGGCAAGGATCGCCAACACTCCTGGCGCGTCGAAGAAGGGCGGCAAGACGCGGACCGGCGGCAGTGGCCGGGGGAGCAAGGAAGGTCAGCGAAAGGGCGGCCGCAAGAGCGGACGCAAGTCCTCCTAGCGCGGAGGAGGCGTCTCAGCGGACGAAGTTCGAGCTCACAGCCAGCTCAGGCGATCAGGCGCTCGCGCTAGCGACGGGTCAGTAGTGGTACCGCCGCCCGAGTTGTCTTGCAGCCGGACGGGTAGTCGCCTCGCGATGTACCAGGCAAATGCGCCTGCTCCGTCGGGCGGTGGTGGCTCTTGAGCACCCTGCCGGTCTACGCGCACCGTCTCGGCGGGAGCTACGGGCCGGAGTCCTCCCCCGCATCGCTCGAGCGCACACTGTCCCAGCCTGTGGACGGGATGGAGGCCGACGTCGTTCTCACAGCCGATGAGAAGGTCGTGGTGCTCCACGACCCGGGGCTCTCGTTGAGCACGAATCTCGACGGGTGGGCGGAGGACGTGACCGCGGCGGAGCTGCTCGAGGCGCACATCCTCGATCGGGCCGGCGAACCAAGCGACCAGCGTCCGATGCTGCTCATGGAGCTCTTGGAGAGGATTCCGTCGGCGATGCCGCTGCAACTCGACGTCAAGGCGTACGTCGACCAGGCCCTGGTCCGCCGCACCGTCGAGTTCGCGTGCGACGTGCTGCACCGCCACGGCACCGCGGGCCGTGCCGAGATCCTCAGCTTCTTCACGATCGGGTGCGTCGCAGCGCGATCCCGCGACGTCAAGGCGCGGCTCGTCGTGTGGGGTGACTACGCACCGCGGGCGCTCGCGGAGTGGGCCCTCAGCCACCACTTCGCCGGCGTGGCGTTCGAGGGATTCATGTTCTCGCGCGCCCTCCGCGAGACGCTGACGGCATCCGGGCTCACCGCCCAGGTCGGCGCCGTGAACAACGCCGCTCAGCTCAAGCGGGTGCTCCCACTCGCCCCCGACATCATCGCCAGCGACTGCCCCCACGAGCTGGCGGCCGAGCTCGCTCAGCTCTCTCCCGAGCTCGTCACGGAGCCGGTCCGGCGCGAGCGGACAGCCGCGGAGTGACCAAGGCCTCGTAGACCGAGGCGGTCCGCGCGGCGACGTCCAGCCAGTCGAACCGGCGCACGTGCTCGTGCGCCTCGGCGACGAGCCGGCGCCCTAGCTCGGGCTGCGAGAGCACGCGGACGGTGACGTCGATCAGGTCGTCGGGATCGCGGGCGCGGAATCGCAGCCCCACCTCGTCGTGCGGCACGACCTCGCGCAGTCCGCCGGTGTCCGCGACGATGCACGGGCAACCGGACGCCATCGCCTCGAGCGCGACGAGCCCGAACGGCTCGTAGATCGACGGAACGACGCACACGTCGGCGATCCGGTACAGCGAATGCAGGACGTCGTCGCCGATCCATCCCAGGAAGGTGCCCTGCGCACCGAGCCCGAGCTCCTCCGCCTGAGCGCGCAGCTGCTCCTCGTGCGTGCCCGACCCGGCAACGATGAAGCGCGTCCGCGGAACGAGCTCGATCAGCGCGGGCATCGCCTCGAGCGCGATCTGAAAGCCCTTCTCGTACACGAGCCGGCCGACCAGCAGCACGAGCCCCTCGTGCGGGGCCGCGAACTCGGAGCGCAGGCGCTCGAGCTCCGGCCCGTCGTGGGGCTGCAGCTCGTGGGGGTCGATCCCGTTCGGAATCACCGTGACCCTGTCCTCCTCGACCCCGAAGATGTCGGCGATCTGCTCGCGCATGTAGTAGGAGCACGCGATCACACGGTCCGAGCGATTGGTGATCCAGCGCTCGACGCCGTGGATGTACGACTGCGGGTGCTCGTCGACCCAGCCCTGGTGGCGCCCGTGCTCGGTGGCATGGATCGTGGTCACCAGCGGCGAGGCGAAGCGCCGCGCCAGGTGATCGCACGCCGCGGCGACGAGCCAGTCGTGACCGTGTACGAGGTCGAACTCGTAGCGATCACCCAACTCCACGCCGGCGGCCAGCATGTCGGAGTTCATCCGCTCGACCCAGGCGACGAACTCGCCGAGGTCGCGGGGCCGGGTCGGCTCGCGGACGCGGTGAATTGCAACGCCACCGGCGACGTCCTCGGGTGGGGACTCCTCTCCGCCCCGGGTCAACACGTGGACATCGACCTGGAGCTCGGCGAGGGACTCGGCGAGCTTGCGCACGTGGCGCGCGAGGCCGCCCTCGATCAGCGGCGGGTACTCCCAGGAGAGGATCAGCGCTCGGTTCACGTTCGCCGCGCGGTCGGGGCGCTCGCGTTAGGGCTCGAGAAGCGGGGCGAGGCTGAGGTCGGGGGCGAGATTGCGCATGCGCGGGTCGGGCGGCTCGCCGGAGTCTATGGCCTCGAGCAGGCTCTCGGCGTGGCCCACCGCGCGGGCGAACGGATAGTCGCCCGCCTGCCGCTTGGAGTCGAGGAACGCCCAATCGCTCGCCTGGACGCCGAGCAGCTCGCGCGCGGCGCGTTCGGCGGCCGGGTGTGTGATCCGGCCCGCGCTCACGGCGCCGAGTAGACGCAGCTCGAGCCTGCGTGCCGCCCATGCGAGGTCGGCGACGGGCGGCGAGTCCCACGTGTCGAGGCCCTTGCCGTCCCCCCAGCTCGCGTCGCGCAGCGGGCGTTCCTCGCCCACGTGGCGCTCGGCGGCGCGCTCGAGCGTGAGCGCGCGGATCCCGTGCCGCTGCGCGAGCCGCAGCACCGCGTCCAGCCACAGCGGCCCCTCGGCCCACCAGTGCCCCAGCAGCTCGGTGTCGATTGCGAACGTGACGAGGCCCTTGTAGCCGCGTACCGCCTCAAACTCGCGCAGGCGCGCTGCGACGCGCTCGACGAACCTCGCCGCGTCGTGCTCGGCGCGACGCGCCGCCGCATCCGGGTCCCACGGCGCACCGCCGATCGCCCACAGCCGGATCCCGTTCGCCGAGGTGCGATGAAACTCGAGGTACTCCGGGTGCGAGGGGTAACCCTCTGGCGCCCACACGCGCGAGACGGCCTCCCAGTCGATCGTGAACGCGAGCGGGCCAGAGCGCGTTCGAACGGGGGCCAGCGATGCAAGCGACGGCTCGCTGGCGCTCTGATCGACGCAGAACTCGCGCAGCTCGCGCTCGGCGAGCAGGCGCTCGATGCCGGCCGAGTACGCGCACTCGGGAAGCCAGAATCCGCTCGTCGGGCCGAACCGCCTGCGGTGCGAGCGCAGCCCCGCGTCGAGCTGGAGCCGGCGGCCGGGGGCGGTGGCGACGAGCGGAAGCACGGCGTGCGTGGCGGCGGATGCGATCAGCTCCACCCCCCGCTCGCGCTGCGCGGCCCGAAACGGTGCCAGCAGGTCGCCGCCGATCGCCTCGAGCCGCGCGAGCGCGCGGGCATAGAGCGCTGCCTCGGTGCCGGCGGCGGGCGCGACGTCGGCCGATTCGGCGTCGCGCTCGGCGGCCGCGAGCCGGTGGTCGCGCATAAAGCTCCGCATGCGGTCGGCGACGCCCGGCGCCTCGAGCTGGTCGGCGAGCACGGGCGTGACCGACATCGTCAGGTCGTGCGCCACCTCGAGCACCGGCAGGTGGGAGCGCGCGTAGGCGTCGAACAGCCACTCCTCGCCGAACGGATACGTCCCAAAGCCCTCGACGTAGGGCATGTGCGAGTGCAGCACGAGCGCCAGGTCCCCCACCTCACGCATGACAAATCGCCAGGAAGTCGAGGGCGCTGTCGAGGCGGGTGTCGCGGAGCGCGAAGTCGGTCGACGAGATCGCGGGCACGAAGCGGTCGTAGAAAGGGCGCGTAATCCCGAGCCCGGCGTGCACACGGTCCCAACCGGCCCACAGCGCGAGCTCGTGCGCACGCAGCTTACGGGCGTGGAAGACGCCCAGGATCTCCACCCCGGCGTAATGCGGCTCGAGCAGCGCCCGGTACTCGTCGAGCGTGTACTCCCGCACGTGCCACGGGTTGCCCGACTTCTCGGCGCCAGGCGGCGCAAGCGTGAGGCGATTCGGGGTGGAGACGTACGCGATCGGCGCCGTCCCGGCGAGCCGCGCGAGCAGCGGATCGGGATCGGCGACGTGCTCGATCGTCTGCAGGAACACCAGCGCGTCGCACCGCCCCTCGAAGTCCTCGATCAGCCCGCGCTCGAAGCGGAGGTTGGGACGCCGGTAGCGGAGTTTGGCGTGCTCGTGCGCCTTCGGGTTCGCGTCGATCCCCACCACATCCGCGGCCGTTCGCGCGAGCACCTCCGACCCGTATCCCTCACCGCACGCGAGATCCGCCACCCGAAGCCCCCGGCTGCGGGCCGCGATCCACTCGTAGACGACGAGGTGCCGCCTGAACCAGTAGTTCTCCTCTGGTACATCTGGCAGCGTCCGCTCGCCGGTCAACTCGAGCGGTGGCACGCCCGGCGGCTGGTTTCGCTGTCTGTGCATGACCGTCAGGGGGCAGTTCTACTGGGACTACAGTTCCCGCGTGGCCGCGCCGGATCCGCAAACGGTCGAGCACATCAAGAACGTCAACGTGCGCTACCACGACGCCGCGGCGTCCTCGTACGACGAGAAGTGGGGGATCGACTACGGGCCGACAGGTCAGGTGCAGGTGCGCGCCAAGCTCGGGAAGGCGCTCGGGCGGTGGCCCCAGGGGCCGTTCGGCGACGCGCTCGAGATCGGGGCCGGGACGGGATACTTTTCGCTCAACCTGCTCCAGCTCGGGCTGATCGAGCGCGCGACGGCCACGGACATCTCCCCGGGAATGCTCGCCGAGCTGGGCGCCTCTGCGCGGCGACTCGGGCTCGAGGTGAGCACGATCGAGACCGACGCGGAGCGCCTCCCGTTCGCGGACGAGAGCTTCGATCTCGTCTTCGGTCACGCCGTGCTCCACCACATACCGGGGCTCGAGCTGGCGTTCGCGGAGATGCATCGCGTGCTCCAGCCTGGCGGAACGCTCGCGTTCTGCGGTGAGCCGTCGCGCTACGGGGACCTGTTCGCGGCCGCCCCGAAGCGATGTGCGCTTGCGGTCGCGCCAGTGTGGCGGCGGGCGGTGGGCGTTCCCGCGAAGCCGAACGGGGATGCGGGCGACCGGCAGGCCAACAGGCTCGAGCGGGAGGTCGACGTGCACGCGTTCGCGCCCGGACGGTTGCGCGAGCTGCTCGCGGGCGCGGGGTTCGAGGACGTGCGGATCCGGGGCGAGGAACTGCTTGCGAACCTGTACGGGTGGGTTCTGCGCGCGTGGGAGTCCAGCGCGGATCCCGATCGCGTGCCGTGGGCGTGGCAGAGCTTCGCCTTCCGGAGCTACCTTGCGCTTCAGCGCGTCGACGCGGCGCTGCTCGAGCCTAATCTCCCGCCGTCGCTGTTCTACAACCTCGTGCTGTCGGCGCGGCGCCCGGGATAGGGTGAGGGACCGTGACGAGCCGGTATGAGGAGATCGTCGACGCGATGGGCGAGCTGCATGGCGTCCATCCCGGGTACCGGGCCGCCCACGCGAAGGGGGTCTTCTGCCGCGGGACTTTTACCGCGACCCCCCAGGCGCGCGAGTTGACCCGAGCTGCCCACATGCAGGGCGAGCCAGTTGACGTGCTGGTGAGGTTCTCGAACGGCAGCGGCGACCCGGGGGCACCCGATACCGACCGGCGCGACGGGCGCGGAATGGCGACGAGCTTTCGGCTTCCGGACGGCACCGCGACCGACATCGTCGCGATCTCGATCCCTGTGTTCTTCGTTCGCACCGCCGACGACTTCCTCGAGTTCGTGCGCGCCCGGAAGCCCGACCCCGAAACCGGGGAGATGGACATGGGGAAGGTCGGCGCGTTCGTCGTCGCGCACCCCGAGACGCAGGCAGCTCTCGAGCTGATCCTGCCGACCCTGGTTCCACCCGCGAGCTACGCGGAGTGCGAATACAACGGTCTCCACGCGTTCGCGTTCGTCGACGCCGCGGGCGAGCGGCGGTTCGGCCGCTACCGCTGGGAGCCGGACGCCGGCGCCAGGGCGCTCCCGGAGGAGGAGATCGAGGTCAGCGGCCCCGACTACCTCCAGGAGGAGATCGCCGAGCGACTCGCGGGCGGGCCCGTCGCCTTCACCCTCCGGGTGCGTCTCGCAGAGGACGACGACCCGCTGGACGACCCGACCGTCCCGTGGCCCGAGCAACGACCGGAGGTCACCCTCGGCGCGTTGACGCTGACCGAGGTTGACGCCGAGGCCGAGCGCGACGACGAGTTGATCGTGTTCGATCCGACCAAGCTCACCGACGGAATCGAGCCGAGCGACGACGAGATCCTCGCCACCCGGCCACACGCGTACGCCGTATCCGCCGAGCGGCGCTCGGCCGCGGGCACGACCGCCGGCTAGTCCGTCGGATCCTCCGGCTCGAGCACGAAGATCTCCACCGCCATGTCGGGCCCCTCGTGAATCTGGCTCATGTAGGCGATCACGCTGCGCCCCGTCGCCTCCTCGACGATCTTCGTGAACTCCGTTTCCATCGCCTTCTGGAAGCTGCGACGCATGGCGTATACGGGTTCCGGAGTCCCCTGCGCTATCAGAGTCTGCTCGACCCGGGTGAACCCCCCGCGCAGGATGCAGATCACGGTGTCGTCAACCAGATGAGTCTTCGTCTTCGTTGGGCCCTTGCCGTAGTAGCGGCTGTGGAGCTGGACGAGGCCGGTCGAGATCGACGCCAGCTGCTGACCGGTCGTTTGTTCGTAACGCGCGCTCTCCATCAGGGCTTCTCCCTCTCGAACTCCTGCACGTGCTTGCCAACGAGGGGCTCGGCGCTGGGCTCGAGCACGAACAAGTCCACTACCAGATCCGGGTCGTGGTGTATCTGACTCATGTACGCGATCACCTTCCGGCCGGTGGACCTCTCGACCAGGGCTCTGAACTCGTCCTCCATCGCGCGATGGAAGCTGAGCCGCGTGTCGTGCACCGCGTCGGCGTCGCCATGGTCGATCAGGGTCCGCTCGACGATGGTAAAGCCACCCTCGAGTATCGAAACGAGGGTGTCGTTGACCATGTACGTCTTCGCTTTGCTTGGGCCCTTGCCGTAGTACCGGTGGTGGAGCTGGACCAGTCCGGCTGAGACGTCAGCGAGGAAGCGCGTCTTCTGCTCCGCCTCCCCCATGGCATTCCTTTCTCGCGTCCCGATGTCGCCCGGCACCCGGAGAGCGGAGGCGCGAAGTCTCGCCGGGTGTCGTCCCACGGCCGAAGGTACCACGACCCCTGGTCCGTCGCCAGCCGGGTTGTGGAACTGCGGATCCGCGCTAGGATGGTCCATGGGGTAAGCGAGCAGCGCGTGCAGCGCGACGCGAGCATCTCCCGGCTCACCCGACTGGACGGCGCGGTCTGCGACTTGCGGGTCCCTCCGGACATTCCCCGACCATTCAACGAGAAGGGGTTGGAACCATGGAGGACCCGAAGGACCGAACAGGTCCGCTGGATCCCATCGAGGTAAGCGAGCGGAAAGCGGGGCCGCCTCCGACCGAGATCGCCGAGGCGATAGCGGCCGAGCTGCTCCATATCCACCACGAGTCGTACGGTCGCGCGTCGGAGCGCGCGACCAGTCATCTAGTGGGCGACACGCTGATTGTGATCATGGACGGGCTGGAGCTGCTTCCGAACGAGGAGTTCCTGGTCGAGAACGGGCGCGAGGACGCGGTCGAGCAGCTTCGCACCCAGTACCAGAAGGCGATCGAGCCGACGTTCCGAGCGGCGGTCGAGCGCGCCCTGCGTCGCCGAGTTGTCGCCTTTTCGAGCCATGCCCATCTCGATCCGCCTCGATACGCGGTGGAGATCTTCCGGCTTGCTCCGGAGTGACGCCGATCGGAGGAGGCGTGCTTGGACGACCGAGTATCCTCCGTATAGCGAGGAGCGCGGGTCACATACAGGGGACAAGCTCTTTCTCGCTGGCAGCGCTTGGCGAAGAGCCGGACGAGTCGCCCGAGGGGGAGCGGTTCCGCCGGAGCTTCAAGCAGGCCGACACCTTCCGCTGACCAGGTGAACTGGAGGTCAACTTGGAGCACCCACAGCTCAACGCAGACCAGGTCGAACCGGGCGTCGAGGCGATCCGGGTCCAGGGCGAGCTCGACCTCGCGACCGTCGGCGAGTTCGAGGAGCGCATCACGCGCGCGCTCGACGGACGCCGGCGTCGGATCATGATCGACCTCACGGCGTGCCGCTTCATCGACTCCTCAGTCCTCGCCGCCCTGATTCAGCTCCGTGCCCGGGGCGGGAGCTCGGATCAGTCGCGCTTCGCGGTCGTCGCCGAGGCACAGCCCCTCCGCGTGCTGAGGATGACCGGGCTCGACCAACGCATCCCGGTGTTCGAGACGACCCAGGCCGCGCTCGAAGGGCTCAGCCCCGCCCGGAACGACGGCGACGCAGCCCGCTAGCGATAATCGGCCCATGGCCGAGGCGGCGTCCCGCGCGGATGCGGAGCGCAGAGAGAGCGAGAAGGAGCGACTCGATCGAAACCTCGAGGAGCTCCTCCAAGGGCTCCGGGTCGCGATCACGGGAGTCCAGGTGCTGTTCGCGTTCCTGCTCGTGCTCCCGTTCCAGAGCGGCTTTCCCGACGTCACCGGATTTCAGGAGAAGGTCTACTTCGGGACCCTGATCTGTGTCGCGTTGGCCTCGGCGCTGCTGATCGCGCCCTCCGCCCGCCACCGGCTTCGGTTTCGCAAAGACGACAAGGCGTACGTCGTGTTCACCTCAAACTGGCTGACGATCGCGGGACTCGCCTTTCTCGCGCTCGGAATGGTCGGCGCGATCCTGCTCGTGAGCGACTTCCTGTTCGGCACCCTGACGGCCGCCGTCTCGACGATCGTGGTCGCGCTCGCGTTGCTGTGGTCCTGGTTCGTCTCCCCGTTGATGCGCGAGATTCGCTAGCCGAACGTGAACGCGTAACCCTCGATCCCCGGCTCCGGCTCGAGCGTCAGCGTGTGGTGAGCCGCGTCGGGCAGCTCGACGAGCCGGTAGAGCCGCTGCTCGGAGATCGTCGCGAAGCCGTCGCGGACGTCCTCGCCCGCGAGGCGGTCCGGGATCGGCGCGCCGTCAAGTAGGACTCGCATCCGTCGCGGGTCGCCGTCCGAGCCGAGAACGAGAAAGACCCGTCGGGCACCGAAGTTGAGATCGACCGCCGCGCCGGCGGCCGCTGTCGCCGCCTCGCGCTCGATCCGCCACCGGCCGCGGTACGCGAACGCGTTCGGGGGCAGCCGCCTCGCAAGGCGTGGGCCGGCGCCGCTCGCGCCGAAGTCCTGCGCGCCGGGGAAGATCGGGCCGTTTACGAACCCCTGGGCGCGCTCTGCCCCAAGATAAGTCTCGGGGGTCGAGACTCGGGGGTCGGCGGTCTCCGCCTTTGCGCTTGCGCTCTGCCCGAGGCCGCGCCGGCCGGCCTCGGAGAGCAGCGAGCGAATCGCCCGCTCGGTCGTCTCGTAGTCCCCCTCGCCGAAGTGCGTGTAGCGGATCCGGCCCCGGGCGTCGATCAGGTACTTCGCGGGCCAGTACTGGTTCGCGTATGCATCCCAGGTGCCGAACTCGTTGTCCTGCACGACGGGGTACAACAGGTCGTAATCGTCGATCGCCTGCTCGACGTTGTCGGCCTCGCGCTCGAACGGAAACTCGGGGGTGTGGACGCCCACGATCGTCAGCCCGTCGTCGCGGTACTCCGAGTCCCATGACCGCAGCTCGGGGAGCGTGCGAATGCAGTTGATGCACGTGTAGGTCCAGAAGTCGATCAGGACCACCCTGCCGCGCTCGGAGAGCTCGCTCGCCGACAGCGGCCGCCCGCCCGGCGTGTTGAACCACTGCTGCGTGTCCGTGAACTCCGGGGCCTCGCCGAGGACCGGCAGCGCTTCGCCGCTTCGCGCCTGCTCGGCGCCGGCCTCGGGCGCGCCGTGTCCGCCGCCAACGGCGGCGAGCTCGTCGCCGACCGCCTCGCTCTCCTCGAGCGACCCGGCGGGGCTCCGCAGGAAAGCCGGCAGGTCCTCGGCTACCGTGCGCTGGAAGCGCAGGTCGAGGTCGGCGAGCATTACGCCTCCGACGGCGATCATCACCACTCCGAGCGCGGCCTGGACTTGACCCCTGTGGGCGGCGAGCCGGTCCGACAGCCGCCGGCCCCCGACCATCAACACATAAAGCACGACGGCGGAGCCGAGCGCGTACGCAAGCGCAACCGCAAGGCGGCCAACCGTGAAGTCCTGGGATGCCGACACGGTGATCACGCCCGCGAGCACCGGGCCCGCACATGGCGCGTACACGAGTCCGAGGCTCGCCCCGAGCACGAGCCCCGAGACGAAGCCGTCGCCGCTCGGCGCCGCCCGGGCGGGGACGAGCCGCGAGATCCATGCTTCGATCCGCGCCGACGCGGATGGGATCAGCAGCGAGACGCCGAACCCGAGGAGCACGGCTATGGCGAGCGTGCGGAGGAAGTCGTTCGGCAGTCCTACGGCGTCGAGCACGTACACGAGCGCGACGATCGCGAACGTGAACGAGATCACGAGCCCGACGATCACACCGGCCGGGCGCCGCCGGCCGCCGGTGACGCCCGCGGAGAGCACCGCGGGCAACACCGGGAGCACGCACGGGGAGAGCGCCGTTCCCGCCCCGGCGACGAACGCGAACCCCATCAGCAGGACCACGTCCGCCAGCCTCTCAGCGAGTGCTTAAGAAGCGGTTAACTGGCGCGCCTCCTCATGCCTTCGGGGCATCAGCGGCTGCGCGACGGGGATCATTCCTCCGACGCTTAGGGCCGGCCCTAGAATCAGCGCATGGGGGGCATGGACGAAAGCGAGCTTCCGATCTTCGAGCTGCCGGTCGTGCTGCTCCCCGGCGAGCTGCTGCCGCTTCACATCTTCGAGGACCGCTACAAGCGAATGATCGGCCACTCGCTGGACAGCGGTGAACCGTTCGGGATCGTGTTCCGCGACGAGAGCGGGGCCGCGCGGAGCATCGGCTGCACCGCCCAGGTCACGGACGTGCTCGAGCGATTCGAGGACGGCCGCATGAACGTGCTGGTTGCGGGAGAGTCCCCATTCCGGATTCTCGACCGCGGCGATGCCCCCGAATTCCCGGTCGGGGAGATCGAGCTGATCGACATCGAGGACGAGCCCGAGCCCGATGACGTCGGGGCGGCGCGTGGCGCACGAACGGCGTTTGCGGAGCTCCTCAGGCAGGTCTCCGACGAAGAGGAGCTCGAGCAGTTCGGCGACGAGGGCTCGTATGAGCTAGCCGGGCGGATCGAGCTCCCAGCCGACACCAAGCAGCGGCTTCTCGAGCTGCGATCCGAGGACGAGCGCATGCGCCTGCTCGAGCGGGCGCTGCGCACGGTCGCCGAAGCGGTCCGCCGCTCGCAGGAGATCGGCGAGGCGGCAAAGGGGAACGGCTCGTTCCCCAGCCGGTAATAAGGGGCTCCGATACACCGCAAGAGCCCTGCGAACGGGGCTGGGCCGCGAAAGCCTAGAAACGCCGCCGGTCGAGGCCTACAGGGCCACCACCGCTCCTCCCCGCCTCGGGTCGCCCCCGCCGCGGAGCTCGCCCGTGTCCGGGTCGCGGGCGACCGCGTGGACGCCCCCGAAGAACAGGTTCCGCCGCCGCCATCGCACGACCGACACCCGGCGCGCGAGGCGGGACAGCGCGTCCGGATCGACGCCCGGCTCCGCGTGGACGACGCCGTCTTCGAAATGGACGCGGCCCGCGTCGACCGCGTCCTGGGCCGGCATCCCGTCCGCGATCATCCGCAGGATCACCTGAAGGATCGCGGACCGGATCCTGTTCGACCCACCGCTCCCGAGCCCCACCTCGAGCTCGCCGTCGCGCAGCACAACGGTGGGGGCCATCATCGACGGCATCCTCCGGCCGTGAGGAAGCACGTGGAAGCCGCGCGGGTTCAGGTCCTGCTCGCCGAGCATGTTGTTCACGTGCACGCCGGTTCCGGGCACCACCAGTCCCGAGCCGGTGCCGTTCGAGCACGTGACAGCGGCACACTGACCGTCCCCGTCCACCGCGGTGATGTGCGTCGTGGAGCCGAGCGGTCCGCCGGGCGCGCGCTTCTCACCCGGGCCGACCCCAGAGCGAATCCGCTCGGCGAGCCGACCGAGGCGGTCGGAAGCGAGGAAGGATTCGGTGAACACAGGGTCGTAGAGACCCGCGTGGAACTGCTCGGTTCGCGCCTGGTTCGCCTCATTCATCGTCGCGACCACGTCCTCCACCCCTTCGCTTCCCAGCCGCTCCAGCAAGTCGAGGCACAGCGCGATGAGGATCCCGCCCGCCGACGGCGGCGGGTTGGTGTGGATCTCGCGTCCCCGGAACGCGGCCCGCACCGGCTCGCGGGCGATCGGCGCGTACGCGGCGAGATCGTCGGCGCCCAGCACGCCACCGCGCTCGGTCACCCAATCGGCGATCCGCCGGGCGATGTCGCCGCGGTAGAACGGCTCCGGCCCCTCGGCGCCAAAGCGCTCCAGCGCGTCGGCGAGGTCACCGAATCGAAACGTCTCGCCCTCGCGCAGGACGCGGCCGTCGGGCGCGTACACCGCCCGCCCCTCGGCGGAGCGGGTGAGGATCGGGTCGAGGATCTCCAGGAGGTAGGCCTGCTGGGTGTTGATCCGCACCCCGTCGCGAGCGTGGGCGACCGCCGGCCGGATCAGCTCGGCCATCGGCATCGATCCGAAGCGGCGCAGCGCGTCCGCGAGTCCAGCCGGCGTTCCAGGGACGCCGCACGAAGCGGCGCCGACGTTGAACACCTGCGGTATCTCGTCGAACTGCACGGGAACCGGGACCAGCTCCGCGCCAAACTCGGCCCCCCCGCGCCCCGGCACCTCGACGAAGAAGTCGAGCAGCACGTCCTCGTCTGCGGTGTGGACGAGCATGAAGCCACCCGCCCCGAGGCCCGTGAGCGGGCTCTCGACAACGAACGACGTGAGCACGGCGCACACCGCGGCGTCGACCGCGTTGCCGCCCTCCCGCAGCACCCCCGCCCCCGCCTCGGCCGTCAGGGCGTGTCCGGCTGCTATCGCCCCCCTGGTCGCTATCTGCTCGGTTCGAACTCCGGAGCGTCGATGTCGAGGTCGCGCGGGCGGACCTCGTCGGGGGAAGCCGGACGATCGCGCTTGCTCTCGATGCTTGGCCTGGGACGTCCGGTTCCGCGACTGGATCCGGACGCGCTCCGGTCGGCGCGCCGGCCACGGCCATCGAACCGCGTCGCGATCACCGTCACCCAGACCTGCTCCTTGAGCTCCTCGTCGACGTTGGCGCCGAAGATGATGTTGGCGTCCGGGTGGGCGGCCTCCTGGACCACGCGCGCGGCCTCGCTGACCTCGACCAGCGAGAGATCGTCGCCACCCGTGATCGAGAGCAGAATCGACCGCGCCCCGTCGACGGACTGGTCGAGGATCGGCGACGAGATCGCCCGCTCGGCGGCGTACACCGCGCGAGTGTCGCCGGTTCCCATCCCGATCCCCAGGATCGCGTTGCCGGCATCACGCATCGTCGAGCGAACGTCGGCGAAATCGAGGTTGATCAGCGCCGGGAGCGTGACCAGATCGGCGATCCCCTGCACGCCCTGGCGGAGCACGTCGTCGGCGACCCGGAAGGCCTCGATCATCGACGTGTTGCGCGACAGGACCGACAGCAGGCGCTCGTTGGGAATCACGATCAGCGTGTCGACCTCGTTGCCGAGCGCCTCGATCCCCTCCTCGGCCTGCTTCGCGCGCCGCGTCCCCTCGAACGCGAACGGCCTCGTCACGATTCCGACGGTGAGCGCGCCGATCGTCTTGGCGAGACGCGAGATGACGGGCGCCGCGCCGGTTCCGGTCCCTCCGCCGACACCGGCGGTCACGAACACCATGTCGGAGCCCTTCAGCAGGCGCTTGATCTTGTCCTGTTCCTCGAACGCCGCCTTGTAGCCGAGCGCGGGGTCGGAGCCCGACCCGAGCCCACGGGTCACCTCGCCGCCGATGTGGACCGTGACGTCTGCGGTGCTCTGCTGCAGCGACTGAAGGTCCGTGTTGATGGCGAGGAACTCGGCGCCCGAGATCCCGGCGTCGATCATCCGGTTGACCGCGTTCACGCCTGCCCCCCCGACGCCGATCACGCGGATCACGGGAACCGGCGCGTCGAGCGGGGCAAAGCCGCGACCGGGCGAAGTCCCGGGTCCGGGCTGGGGATCGCCGCGACCGTACGCCGGCTTGTTGGCCTCCTCGTTCTCGATCAGGATGTCGCGCAGACGCTCCTTGCCGGGCGGCTCGGGGGGATCGGAACGCGTGCCCTCCACCCGGTACACCGTCACGTCGTCCGGTGCCGCGGGCTCCTGGGGCTCGACGTCGGCCCCGTCGAGTGACGCCTCGGGGACCTCACCGTTGGCGGCGGGGCCCACCTGCTGCGTCTCGGACTCGGCTCCGTCGTCCACTGTCGACCGGAAGAGGTCCGCCAACGGTCCCTCGCGCATACTCGCGCGCTTGCTACGCGCCATTTTTCAGGACCTCCTTCGCAAGGTCCCTGTAGTACTGGGCGGCATTCCCCTTCGGATCGTATTTCAGCACGGAGGTACCACGGACGGGGGCCTCGGCGAACTTGATCGCCTTGCGGATGCGGGATTTGAAGACCAGGTCGCCGAAGTTCTCCTCGAGGATCTCGACCGCCTCCTTGGCGTGCACGGTACGGGAGTCGAGCATCGTCGGCAGGATGCCCTCGAGCGTCACGTCGGGGTTGAGGTTCTCGCGAATCATCTGAAGTGTGTTCTGCAGCTGGACGAGCCCACGCATCGACAGGTACTCGCACTGGACCGGAACAATGACCTTGTCGGCGGCGGTAAGAGCGTTGATCGTCAGCAAGCCGAGGCTCGGCGGAGTGTCGATGCACACGAAGTCGTAGTTGCCCTCGACCTCCTCGAGAGCCTTCTGAAGTGCCCGTTCGCGCCCGATCTGGGTGCTCATCGCGATCTCGGCGCCGGCCAGGTCGATCGAGGCGACCGCGAGGTCGATCTCACGCGACTGGATCACCTCGCTGATCGGGATGCGCTGGACGAGCACGTCGAACATGCTCTTGTCGACCTTGTCGGGGTCGACGCCCTGGCTCATAGTCAGGTTGCCCTGAGGGTCCAGGTCGACCGCTAGGACGCTGTGTCCCGACTCCTTGAACGCGACCGCCAGGTTCAGCGTCGTGGTCGTCTTCGCGACGCCGCCCTTCTGGTTCGCGAACGCGATCGTCGTCGCCCCTCCGCTCTGCTTCGAGGAACCGCCCTCGCCCTTCTCCCTCTTGCCCTGCTTCGACCTCTCGTCGGAATCGCGGGTCGGCGCGATCGCCTCCTCGGGGGTCAGGCGCTCGGCCTCCTCCACGGCGGCGGCCCCATCGCTTTGGGCGACGGGCTCCCGGCCGCGCTTCGCGGCCGACCCGGATCCAAACAGGGAAATTCCCATCTGATGAGGCGTATTCGCACGCCGCGCTCGGTTTCCTCCCGTCCCGCCAGCCTTGCAAGTCCGCCGGACAAATCACAAACCCCGCGATCGCGGACGCGGGAGTGAGCGAGCAAGGCTGCCAGTGATTTGAGTGCGAGCGAGCGGGAGCGGAGCAGATCGCGGGAATAATGTGATGATGGAGCTGCTGGACAAACGTCTCCTGTTCGTGACCGGAAAGGGCGGGGTCGGCAAGTCGACCGTCGCGCTCGCGCTCGGCCTCGCGGCGTCGGAGCGCGGAATGCGGACGATCGTGTGCGAGGTCGGCCTGCAGGAGCACGCGTCGCGCGTCTTCCGGCGCGCCGAGGTCGGCTTCCACGAGGTCGAGATGCGGGAGAACCTGTGGACGATCTCGATCGATCCCGACCGCGCGCTGCGCGAATACCTGACGATTCAGGCGCCGGTCCGGGCGATGGGCGAGATGGTGTCGCGCAGCCGCGTCTTCACCTACCTCACCGCAGCCACGCCCGGGCTCAAGGAGCTGCTCACGATCGGGAAGATCTGGGAGCTCGCCCAGCTCGACCGCAAGGTTCGCAAGGCGCGCAAGTACGACCTGGTCCTCGTCGACGCCCCGGCCACCGGCCACGGGATCGGCTTCATGCAGACGCCGCGCACGTTCGCCTCGATCGCGCGCGTCGGACCGATTCACGCCCAAGCCGAGGCGATCGGCGCGTTCATCACGGACGCCAAGCAGACCGGCGCCGCGATCGTCTCGCTTCCGGAGGAGATGGCCGTAAACGAGTCGGAGTTGCTCGAGCGCGAGCTCACCGAGGAGGTCGGGGTCGCCGTCGACCGCGTGTACATGAACGGGATGTATCCCGAGCGCATCTCCGACGACGAAGCCGAGCGACTGCGAGGCGTCTCCGACTCCGTGGAGGGCGGCGCGCGCAGCGCCGTGCGGGCCGCGCTCAGCGAGAGACGCCGTGCGACGGCACACCGGGCGCAGCTCGCTCGCCTCGAGGAGCTCGTGAGGACTCCGGTCGAGACGCTCCCGTTCATCTTCGAGCCACAGCTCGGGGTGGCGGGGCTCGAGCGCCTGGCGGCCGAGGTGGCGTGACGGTGGCCGGCGTCGCCGATCTCCTCGAGGGCAAGAAGGTGTGTATCTGCGCCGGATCCGGCGGTGTCGGCAAGACGACCACCTCGGCGGCGATCGCGGCGGGAATGGCAGCGCGCGGCAAGAAGGTCGCCGTGCTGACGATCGACCCGGCGAAGCGGCTCGCCGACTCGCTCGGGCTGCCCGAGCTCGGCAACGTCGAGCGGCGCGTGGACACGACCGCGCTCGAGAACGGAGGCGGCGAAGGCAGCGACGAGCTGTGGGCGATGATGCTCGACGCGAAGGCGACGTTCGACGAGGTGATCGCCAAGCACGCCCCGGACGAAGAGACACGGGACCGCATCCTCGAGAACCGGATCTACAAGCAGCTCTCGAACGCGCTTGCGGGCTCTCAGGAGTACATGGCGATGGAGAGGCTGTTCGAGCTCCACCAGGAGGACCGCTACGACCTGCTCGTCCTCGACACGCCTCCGACCCGCAACGCACTCGACTTCCTCGACGCGCCGCGCCGCCTCACACAGTTCATCGAAGGGCGCTCGCTCCAGGTCTTCATGCGCCCGACGGGGCTCGGGATGAAGCTGTTCGGCCGCGGCACCTCGATGATGTTCTCGATCCTGCGCCGCCTCACGGGCGTCGACCTGCTCGAGGACATCTCCGAGTTCTTCCAGGCTTTCAGCGGGATGGTCGGCGGCTTCCAGGAGCGCGCGAAGCGGGTAAACGAGCTCCTCGCCGACCGGCACACCGCGTTTCTGGTTGTGTGCGGGCCACAAGGGGAGCCAATCGAGGAGGCCGTGTACTTCCACCGCAAGCTCGTCGAGGCGAAGCTCCCGTTCGAGGGCGTCGTCGTCAACAAGGTCCATTTCGAGAGCGAGTACGAGATCGCTCCGGAAGAGGACGTCGTCGGCGAGCTGATCGAGGCGCTCGGGGACGTGGACCTGGGGACCCGCGCGGCAGCCAGCCTCGCCGACCACAGGGCCCTGGCGAGGCGCGACCGTCGCAACATCGAGCGGCTCCGGGCCGAGCTTCGCGCCAGGCCCGTGATCCAGGTCCCCTACCTCGACGAGGACGTACACGACCTGCCCGGGCTGATGGAGATCAACCGCTACCTGTTCGCCACCGAGCCCGAGCGCGAACTGCTCGCGGCGTCCCGCTAGACGCGACTTGCGCGGCGCCGCTCGTACTGGAGCTCGGCGACGCGCCACTCGGTCGTCTCGGGGCGCGGGAAGAGATCGCGGACGCGCTCGCGGGCGCGCTCGCGCTCGGCCGGCCGCCGGTCGAGCAGCTTCAGAGCCTCGGGGCGCTCGGGCCAGTCGAGCGTGTCGCCGCGTGAGTCGACCTCGCTGAGCCAATCGGGGGGCTGGGCGTCGGCATCGTTCGCGGGCGGCGGTGCGTGCTGGGTGTTGGTTTCAGTGTCCATGAGGACCTCGGTTGGCGGTTCGTCGGGCGTCTCCTGCAAATCCCCACCGGTCTCCTCGGCTGATTGCTCGATTGCCCCCCACTCGGCGGTTGAACCGCGCACGTCGGGTGCGCCCTCGCCGACCGACAGCCCGTCCGCGAGCAGCGCCTCGTCGGCCGCTGCGCGCGGATCGGCTCCCAGCTCCCCTCGTGCGAGCATCCTGAGCAGAGACCGCGCGCGCTCCTCGATCTCGGCGACGAGCTCGAGCGGCCGCGTGCCCTCCTCGCTCGGCAGCTCGCCGCGCACCAGGGTGCGCTCGAGCTCGACCGCACGCGCGATCCGATCCTTGACGGCCGGCCGTTCGGCGGGCGCGGCGCACAGAGCCGCGACCCGCATGGGCACGCCGACGTCGGCCGCGCCGGCACCCTCGAGCAGGTAACGCAGGGTGAGGATGTTGTCGCTCACCGCCTCGAGCGGTGACGGGCGCTCGAGACCAACCTCGAAGCGCGAGATGGCCCTCGTGAGCGTCCCGGCGGGACCGAGTCGATCCACCCGGGAGTCGCGAAGCGGGGTCGGACTGCGCGCGATCGCGCGCGAGAGCGCCGCGAGATCGCCGAGCTCATGCTCGCTCAGCCGGTAGCCGCCGCCCCGCGGCGGCGCGGCGCCCGTTGCGAGACGTCGCCACCGATCGCCGGGGGTGTGCGCCCACGCGTACGGGCCGAGACCGACGCCCCCGGCCTTGAACAGCCGCAGGGTGGTGACCAGCTCCCGGAGCGCGGTACCGGGGGCGTTCGGCCCACCGGCGCGGTCGTCCACGTCGGCATCGCCGGTCTGAATCGATCCCTGGACGACGGCGAGAAACTGCGGCTCGAAGCCGCTGCGCCGCGTTCCCTCGGAGCGCCGGACCTCGCCCGGGACCGCGACGAGGTCGGCGCGGACGATCGTCGTCGTGGCAAGGGAGAGACGCTTCGCCGGCATCTGGAAGCCGACGAGCGGCGCGACGACCTCGGCCTCGCTCTCGGATGCCTCCGCGCGGCCGTCGATCTCGTCCAGCGCCCCCGCGAGGCGCTCGTCGTCGAACGAGAAGTCCGGTGAGCCCTCCCAGAGCCGCGCCAGGAAGGCGATCGCTGCCGCCTCGCAGCAGCGGTCCTCGCTCGGCGGCACCGGCTCCCCGAGCGAGTCGAGGTACGGAGCGCCGAGCGAGCGGGTGCCGATCGCGGCGCATGCCTCGCCGAAGGCGTCGAGCGCGGCGAGCTCCGCCCAGTGCTCGCGCACGAAGCGATCCGTCTGCGGCACGTACTGTGCGAACGGCGACCCGTCGCCGGGCCCGGCGACCGCGAACGGGATCTCCTCGCCGGAGCGAACCAGCTCCCGGAGGCGCTCGGCCGCGTCGCGGGCGAGCGCCTCGAGCCTCTCTCTGACGACGAGCTCGCGCACTGGATCTTTCGGCTTCTCGCGGCCGCGGCGTGGTCCTGCGGGTGCAGGCCGGGTTGCAGGAGCGTCGCGGCAGGTAGCGTGGCGATCGTGGCGGGCGGAGGAGCAGACCCCGGAGCGGTGGACCCGGTCGAGCCGACGCTGGGTCCGCGCGAGCTCGGCGCCGCGGGGCTCGCCCGGCTCCGCGGCGGGCTCCGCGCGCTGTCGGACTTCGACCCGCACGAGTGGCGCATCCTCGCGCCGCTGATGTTCGTCGGGTTCTTCGAGGTCTACGACCTGACGGTGCTGACGATCGGGGCACCGCATATCGCCGACGGGCTCGGGGTCTCGATCGGGGTCTTCGGCGTCGGCGTGGCGGTGATCCGCCTCGCGGCGCTTGGAAGCGTGCCGATCCTTCGCGCCGCCGACCGGATCGGACGGCGAACGATGTTGCTGGTCTCGATCGCGGCGTTCACTGCGGCGACCGGGCTCACGGCGCTCGCGTCGGGGCTGGCCGCGTTCGTCGCGATCCAGATCGTCGCCCGCGCCTTCCTGGCGACGGAGAGCTCGCTGGGCGCCGTCGTGATCTCGGAGGAGGTGCGAAAGGAGCGGCGCGGCGCGGCGCTGTCGCTCGTCGGCGTGATCAGCTTCCTGGGACCCGGCCTCACGGCTCTGGCGATTCTCGCCGTCCCGCTGACTCCACTCGACTGGCGGATCTTCTACGTAATCGCCCTCCCGCCGCTGTTCGTGATCGCGTATCTCCGCCGCAACCTCGGGGAGACAACGGCGTTCGCGGTCGCCGAGACGGAGGACCGGCTTCAGCAGAGGCTGATCCCACGTGTGCCGGAGCCGTACGCATCGCGCCTGCGTCGAATCGCGACCGTGTTCGGCGTCGCCGGGGCGATCCAGACCGCCGCGTTCTTCTACTCCTCGGCCCTGGCCCAGGACGAGTACGGGTGGAACGCTCTCTACACCGCGACGATCCTCACCGCGGGGCCGTTCGCACTCGCCGGCTTTTTGCTCGGCGGACCGGGAAGCGACCGCATCGGTCGCCGGCCGGTCCTCGCCACCGCGCTCGTGCTCGGCGTGATCTCCAACCTGATGATCTTCAGCGAGGTTCGACCGCTGTTCGTCCCGGGTTTCTGGGTCGCGGCGAGCGCCAACGCGGCCGTGCTCGCCGTCGGCTACGCGTACCTCTCGGAGCTGTTCCCGACCGAGCTGCGGGCCACCCTGACCTCGGTTGTAGTCGCTGCCCAGATCGCGGGCGGGTCGATCGGGCTGCTGGTGGTCGCCGCCCTGGCCGGAGCTGTCGACACTTCGCTCCAACTCGTCGTCGGGGGGCTGCTGGCCGCCCCCGTGATCCTGCTGCTGCGCGGGTTACCCGAGACGCGTGGGGCGGATGTCACCCTCGCGCACCCCGCGACAGCGGACATGGGGGCTTCGCCCCCTCGGCCGCCTACCGGCGGACTCCCCCGCCGGAGCACGTCGCGGGAATGATTTCACGCGGCGGCCTGAACCTGCGGCGAAGCGGCAGTGTCGTCGGACAGCCACTCGCGCCCGTAGGCCCGCATGTCCTCGATCAGCGGCACCAGCGCCCGCCCCTTCTCGGTCAGGGCGTACTCGACGCGCGGCGGCACCTCGGGGTAGGTGTGCCGGACGACGACGCCGTGTTCCTCGAGCGCACGAAGCCGGAGCGAAAGCGTCCGCGGGCTGATCCCGTCGAGCGAGCGCTCGAGCTCGCAGAAGCGCCGGGCGCCGTCGGCGAGGTCGCGAATCACGAGGAGGGTCCACTTACCGGAGATGATCTCCGAGCAACGACAGACGGGACAATCGGAATCCATGGTCAAGCTGTTGCCTTTGGACGCCCTCCGGCGGACGTGCCGAAAGCCGCAAGCGCCAGTATAGCCAAAGCTTTACGAACTGAAGCATAGGCGGAGCCGCCGCAGCGCTAACGCGTCGCCGCCCGCCACCCCGACCGAACTGGAGGTTTCGCATGAACGCCCGACCACCCGACGACAGCGAGATCCGAGCGACCTTGGGCGATTACCTCGGCCTGCTGCAAAAACACGTCGGCGCCGAGGAGATGATGTCCGCGATCCTCACCGACGACTTCGAGACCGGGTTCGTCGGCGGCCACATATGGCGGGGGCTCGACGGGTTGAGCGATTTCCTGAGCCAGCGCGAGGGCTTCTTCGACGAGCGGCATGAGATCAAGGAGGTGCTCGAGGTGAACCCGGGCTCGGGCGAGGATGTCGAGGTGAAGACGCGGCTCGAGTTCTTCCTCAGGCGCTGGGAGTCGCCGTCGCCGACGAGCGAGGAGTTCACGGGATGGGCGTTCCACACCTGGATACTGCGCCGGTCCGACGGCCAGCCCGAGTGGCGGGTCGCCGCGCAGCTCGTCGACGGGTTCGATCACCTCAACGACAACGCGAAACGCCTCTTCTCTGCCCCCGAGGACGGCCTGAAGCGCTGAGCCCGACGGCGCTCAGCCGGCCGAGGAGTCCTGGAGCTGCTTGCGCACCTTGCGCACGGCGCCGATCGAGGTGTGCGCGGCGCGCGCGATCTCGCCTTCCGGGCGCTCCGGGTCACGCTCGATCTCGAACTCGACCACCGCGGCGGATCGCAGCTTCGCGCGCGCCTCGGTCCCCAGCTCCCCGGCCTCCGCCAGCGCCATCTCGACGGCGCGCTCGCGGCGGCACGCGAGGCAGAAATGGTTGCCCTCGTCGTCGGTGAGCCAGTTGGGCGGCGCCGTGGCGTCGTCGACGAGGCCGTGGACCCACCTGCTGGTCATCTTGCAGCGGGCGCAGGTCCACTGCGCCGCCGATCCTGCTTTCGTCGCGGTGTCTATCTCGGGTTCCTCGCTACGCGACTTCGCGCAGCTTCTGAGCTTCGGCGAGCGACTGAAGCTTCTTCAGCGATTGGTTCTCGATCTGACGGATTCGCTCGCGGGTGACGTTGAAGGTCCTTCCGACCTCGTCGAGCGTGCGGGGATGCTCGCCGCCGAGCCCGTAGCGCAGCTCGAGCACGCGCCGCTCGCGGTAGGAGAGGTTCTCGAGCGCCTCGCGCAGCGCCTCCTTGGTGAGGATGTCCGCCGCGCGCTCGTAGGGCGACTCCGCCTTCTCGTCGGCGATGAACTGGCCGAACTCGGACTCCTCCTCGTCGCCGACCGGCTTCTCGAGCGAGACGGGCGCCTGCGCGGAGCGCTTGATCGAGTCGACCTCCTCGGGTTCGATCCCGGTCACCTCGGCGATCTCATCCGGGGTCGGCTCGCGTCCGAGCTCGGTGACGAGCTTTCGCTCGGCGCGGCCGATCTTGTTCAGCTTCTCGACGACGTGGACGGGGATCCGGATCGTGCGCGCCTTGTCGGCGAGGGCGCGCGCAATCGCCTGGCGAATCCACCACGTCGCGTAGGTCGAGAACTTGAAGCCCTTGCGGTAGTCGAACTTCTCCGCGGCGCGGACGAGGCCCAGCGTCCCCTCCTGGATCAGGTCGAGGAACGGAAGGCCCTGGTTGCGGTAGTTCTTCGCGATCGAGACCACGAGCCGCAGGTTCGACTCGACCATCTTCTGCTTCGCGTCGAGATCGCCGCGCTCGATCCGCTTCGCGAGGTCGACCTCCTCCTGCGCGGTGAGCAGCCGCACCTTGCCGATGTCCTTGAGGAAGAGCTGCAGCGAGTCGGTCGTCATGTCCGGCTTCAGGTCGAGCGCCGTTGCCTGCTTGCGGCGACGCCCGCGCTTGCCGGCGGGCTCCGGCGCGGCCTCGGGGTGCGAGGTCTGGGCCGGGTCGACATCCTCCACGAGCTCGATGCCGGAGCGCTCGAAGTGCCCGTAGAGCTCCTCGATGTCCGATTCGTCGACGTCGACCTCGGAGAGCGCCGAGGCGACCTCGCCGTACGCCAGCACTCCGACCTGCTGACCCTTCGTCAGAAGGGTCTTTACCTCTTCGAGCTCCTGTAGCTCACCAACCAACATCCGCTTTTCTCGTCCTCGTCTCGGTTGTGTCCAGTGCTGTTATCGGTGCGTCGGGCGCGATAACTTGAGCCCCCCGCCGCCCCGCCGGTCGCCCGCGGCGACAAAACGCGGACCCTCGGGTCCGCGAGTCTCCGCTGTTGCCGGGGTGCTGCCCGGCGTAAGGCTCGTTCAAACGCCTGTTCGGAATCCTAAGGCCATGTTAGTCGCTATATTTTTTGAAGTCAAGCAGGGAGAGCCCGTACGGTGCAAAACGCCGCGCGGCGGTGGGAGTTGCGGTTGTGTGAGCAGGCCCACACTCCGTTGACGGCGACTGCGCGACGCAACGGGGTCTCGAGGACAGGGTACCTGCGGGCGTTCTGGGATCGCGCGTATCGCGAAAACGTCACCGGACTTGCGGGAATGGTTGCGTACAACCTGCTGTTCGCGCTGTTCCCGTTCGCGCTCCTGATCCTGTTCATCGTCGGGCAGGTGCTCGCGAGCCCCGACGCGCAGACGAACATCCTGCTCGATCTCCAGCGGCTGTTCCCCGCCGCCGAGGAGGCGACGCTGCGGCGGATCCTCGACCGCATCCGCGAGAGCTCGACCACGATCGGCGTCGCCGCCGCGATCGGCGCGCTGTGGGTCGGGACCTCGTTCTGGGGCGCGATGGACACCGCCTTCTGCCGCATCTACCACGTGGAGTGCCGCGGATGGGTCGAGCAGAAGCGCTGGGCCGTGGGGATGCTCGTGGTCTCGGTGCTGTTCCTCGCGGCGACGATCGCGCTTCCCACGTTCGAGGGAATGCTGATCTCGAGCGCCGGGAACCTGCCGTTCGGGCTCGGCGGGATCGGAGGGCTCGAGAACGCGATCCTGGTCGCGGTCGCCGTGGCGGTCACGTTCCTGCTCGCGTGCGCGATCTACTGGCTTGTCCCCAAGGGGCACCTGCCGTGGCGGGGTGTGTGGCCCGGCGCGCTGTTTCTCACCGCAACCGCGGGGATCGCCAACTTCGCGTTCCCGATCTACCTGCGCGAGATCTCCGGGATCAACGAGTTCGGCGGCGCGATCGGCTTCCTAGTCATCGCGCTGATCTGGTTCTACCTGCTCAGCCTCGCCCTGCTCGCGGGCGCCGTGATCAACGCGTTGCGGTACGAGTTGCACGACACGGGGACGCTGGGGGAGGTTCAGGCCGGTTCGCAAGGCGCGGACGCAACGACGGCTGGGTAGGACGCAGCTCCTGCCCAGTCCCCAATCGATTGTCGCTGGAGCTCCAACTGCGGGCCTACCCGTACCGCCCGCCAGTGACCTCCCGCAGCTTCGGGCGGTCGTGGCGGGCCTTCACCTCGCGTACGGTGCCCGACCGCGAGCGCATCACGAGCGAGTCGGTCGTAGCGTGGCCGTCGCCGAGGTAGCGGACGCCCTGCATCACGTCGCCGTCGGTTACCCCTGTGGCCGCGAAGAAGACGTCGTTGCCGCCGACCAGGTCGTCGACGTCGAGCACCTTGTCGAGGTCGTAGCCCGCGTCGATCGCCGCCCGGCGCTCGTCGTCGTCGCGCGGCCACAGCCGGCCCAGCAGCTGCCCGCCGAGGCACTTGATCGACGCCGCCGACAGTACGCCTTCCGGGGTCCCGCCGATCCCCCACAGCATGTCCACGCTCCCGCTGTCGGTCACGGCGAGAAGCGCCGCCGACACGTCGCCGTCGGTGATGAACCGGATCCGCGCGCCCGCCTGGCGGATCTCCTTCACGGCGTCCTCGTGGCGCGATCGGTCGAGCATGATGATCGTCACGTCGCCGGGATCGGTCCGCTTGCGCTCCGCGACGCGCCGGATCACATCCGCCAGCGGGTCCTCGAGGCTGAGGCAGTCGGCGATCGCGGGCCCGCCGGCGATCTTCTCCATGTACACGCACGGGCCGGGGTCGAACATCGTTCCCCGCTCGGCGAGCGCGATCACCGACAGCGCCGCCGGCTGGCCCTGCGCCGTGAGCCGAGTACCCTCGAGCGGATCGACCGCGATGTCGACCTCGGGAGGGCTCCCGTCCCCGATCCGCTCGCCGTTGTAGAGCATCGGGGCCTCGTCCTTCTCTCCCTCGCCGATCACGACGATCCCGTCCATCGGCACGGTGTCGAGCATCAGCCGCATGGCGTCGACGGCGGCCTGGTCGGCCGACTCCTTCTCGCCCCGGCCGACCCACCGCGCCGAGGCAAGGGCGGCCGCCTCGGTCACGCGGACGAGCTCGAGCGCGAGGTTTCGATCGGGTTTCTCGCCCGAGCGAACCTCGTGGGAGATCACCCCGCCCGCGGGATCGTCGGCCATCATCGATTGGGTTCGCGCTCGGCCCAAGATGAAATTCCGCGCCCGGGACGGGATCCTGATTTGAGCCTCGCGCTCACCCGACTACACCGTCCCGGGCGCCTTGCGCTCGCGACTCGCGGTGACGAGCGAGCGCATGAACGCGACGCCCGCGATCACAACCGAGCTGAGAAGCGCGATCCAGTACCCGTAGTCGAGGCCGATCCCGAACTCGAGCCCCTGGTCGGGCGACGGGCGATCGATGACGCCGTTGTAGAGGATCAGGACCATGGCCGCGAACCCGACGACCATCGTCAGCTCGCCGGGCTGCCAGCTGAGCTCGTGGCCGCGGACGATGACCCAGGCGAGGATCAGCGGCGCCAGCGCGGAGGCGAGCAGCAGCCAGCGGAGGATCGGGAAGGTCTCGAAGCCCGTGCAGCTGTACTCGTCGGTCCCGCACAGCCACGCGCCCTGCTGGGCGCGCTCGGGAACCTCGGTGAGCGTGAACCACGGAAGGAACAGGACGCTGATGATGAGCAACACCGCTGCCACCCCCCCGATGATCGTCCTCCGCAGGTCGAGGCGGGAGAAGTCCATCGCGGCGAGCTTAACCCACCCCCAAAGCCGCTGCTAGGGTCGCGCCGCACGTGCAGCGATGGGGCCTGACAGTGCCGCTTCCGATGCTTCCACTGGCCGAGCACGAGGAGCACGTGCGGCGCGCCGAAGCGGCCGGATTCACCGACCTGTGGTCCGGCGAGACACAGGGCCCCGACGGGTTCACCCCGCTCGCGCTCGCAGCCGCGTGGACCGAACGCGTGCGGCTGGGGACGGGCGTCGTCGGCGTCTACACGCGCGGCCCGGCTCTGCTCGCGCAGCAGGCCGTATCGCTCGCCGATGCGAGCGGTGGCCGGTTTGCGCTCGGGATCGGGGCCTCGTCGGATCGGATAGTCGAGGGCTGGAACCGAATGACGCTGGAGCGGCCGTTGAGCAAGATGTCCGAGACGATCGACTTTGTGCGCGAGGTGTTCGCGGGAGGACGCGCGGAGGGCGGGTTCAAGCTCGAGCGGGCACCGGCAGAGCCGGTCCCGATCATCGTCGCCGCGCTGCGCGGGAGGATGCTCGCGCTCGCGGTCGAGAAAGGCGACGGCGCGTTCACCAACTTCCTCCCGCTGGCCGGCCTGCCGAAGGTCACGGACGCGCTTGCCGGGGCGCCCGACGGGTTCGAGCTCCTGTGCCGGTTCTTCTGCCTCCCCGGCCCCCGCGAGCAGGTCGAGCCTCTGGCGCGGTGGATGTTCGCGTCCTATGCGACCGTGCCGTTCTACGAGGCGTTTTTCCGCTGGCTCGGGTATGGCGAGCAGATCGACGAGATGGTCGCGGCGTGGAATCGCAAGGACCGCGACGCCGCTACCGCGGCCGCCCCGTGGGACGTGATCGAGGACATCTTCATCTTCGGCGGGCCGGCCGAGATGAAGGAGCGGCTCGGCCGGTTCGTCGAGGGAGGGATCACGCTCCCGATACTCACCCCGGTCACGACCCCGGATCGGTTCGCCGAGCTGATCGAAGCGCTCGCGCCCTAGAGCGCCCGGGCGAGGCTGAGCGCGAACAGTTCCTCGGGGTCGGTCCACCACTCGACGATCTGGAGTCCTGCCTCGAAGTAGATCGCCTCGAGCTGCTCGCGCGTGAACTTCGCCGATATCTCGGTCCGCATCTCCTCACCCGCCGCGAACTCGACCTCCATCTCGATCGCGGGAATCGTCACCCTCTGGTCGGTGAGTGAGCGCAGCCTGACGTCGATCCACGAGTTGACCTCGTCCCAGAACGCCCGATGGGCGAACGCGGATGGATCGAAGTTGGCGTCGAGCTCGCGGTTGAGCACCCGGAGGACGTTCTTGTTGAACTCCGAGGTGACACCGGCCGAGTCGTTGTAGGCGGCCTCGAGCCGCGCCCGGTCCTTGACCAGGTCGGTTCCGAGCAGGAAGCGATCCTCGGGGTACATCAGCGATGCGATCCGGGCGAGGAACGAGCGTCGCACGTTGGGGTGGAAGTTCCCGATCGTCCCCCCGAGGAACGCGATTAGCCCACCCGGCTCGCGAGGGAGTCGCTCGAGGTGGGTCTCGTAGTCGCACACGACGCCGTGTACGCGAAGTCCGTCGTACTCGCCCTTGAGCCGGATCGCCGTCTCGCGGGTTATCTCCTCGGATATGTCCACGGGGACGTAGGCCTCGAGCATGCCGGCCGCGCTCATCGCGTCGAACAGACAGCGGGTCTTGGCAGCGGAGCCGGACCCCAGCTCGATCAGGATCGAGGTAGCCGAGGTTGCGATGATCTCCTCGGCGCAGGCGTCGAGAATCGCCCGCTCGGCTCTGGTCGGGTAATACTCGGGCAGCTCGGTGATCCGCTCGAAGAGCTGCGAGCCGCGCTCGTCGTAGAAGTACTTCGGCGACAGCTCCTTGAACGGTGCCGACAGCCCCATTCGCACGTCCGCCGCGATCCCCGACAGCGGACCACCCTCGGGCAGGTGGACATCGACGGCGATTCCCTCCGTTACGGCGGGCGGCTCTACCACGCTCAGTCGTCCTTGGCGCACCGAAAGCCGGCGAAGATCTGGCTCCGCTTGGCGTAATCCCAATTCCGGAACGACGGCCGGATCACGTTGCGCCGTGTCGCCCATGCGCCGCCGCGCAGCACCTTGTAATCGTCGCCGAAGAACACCTCCGAGTACTCCGGGTAGGGGAACGGCTGGAAGCCGGGATAGGCGAGGAAGTCCGACGAGGTCCACTCCCACACGTCGCCGAGCATCTGCGTCGCCCCGCACTCGGAGGGCGCGTCGGCATACGCGCCGGCCGGGGCGCACCCGAACGTGAGCTGGTCGAGGTTGGCGCGATCGCGATCCGCGCTGCGCGCGGCCGCCTCCCACTCTTGCTCAGTCGGCAGGCGCTTTCCCGCCCAGCGCGCGAACGCTTCGGCCTGATGCCACGACACGTGGATCACCGGCTGGTCCGGGTCGACGGCCTCGGTCCGACCCATGGTGGTGCGCGCCCAGCCGCCCTCGCCGTCGGGCTTCCAGTACATCGGCGGGTCGGCGCCGGTGTCGGCGATGAACTCCGCAAACGACGCGTTGGTGACCGGGATTCGGTCGATCGAGAACGGCTGGAGCCGGATCGTGTGCCGGGGACGCTCGTTGTCGTACGCGAAACCCTCCGGCCCCGCTCCGATCTCGACCTCCCCTCCCTCGACCGGCACCATCTCGGGGCCGTCCGACGCAGGCTCCCCGCCCGGGCCGTAGTCGCGCTCGACCGGCTCGTATGACTCGACCATCTGGACGAGCTGGAGCATCGTCTCGTTGTGCTGGTGCTCGTGGGCGAGCAGCATCTCGTACACGAACCCATCCCTTAGAAGCGGGTCCTCGGAGGAGAGATCGACCTCGTCGAGCACCTCGAGCGTCCGCTCACGGACCTGCTCGAGGTAGGGGATCACCTCGTCCCCCTTCAGGATCGGCAGCTCGCCGCGCGTCGAGCGCGGGTTCTCGATCGCATCGTAGAAGCGGCCGAGCTCACCGCGCAGAGGCTCGCGGCCGCCGATTCGCTGCACGAGCCACAGCTCCTCGAAGTTTGCGACGTGGCCGAGGTCCCAGATCAGCGGGCTGAGGATCGGCGTGTAGACCCGGTTGAGCTGCTCTTCGGTGAGCGGCTCGATCAGAAGAAGGGTTCGCTCACGCGCCTCCGCCAGCCGCTCGGCGATCCGATCCCGCGTGCTCGTTGCCTGGGCGGGCCCCGTGATAGAGGAACCCTAACGGGTAGCGGTTGCGGGCTCTTACGGCGCCCGGAGATTGCGCGAGATAACCTGCCGCGCCCGTGCGAATCGATGGATCAAGCGCCCTCGTCGCGGGCGGGGCGTCGGGTCTCGGCGCCGCGACGGCACGCCGCCTCCACGAGGGCGGCGCGTCGGTCGTGATCGCCGACCTCAACGCGGAGCGGGGCGAGGCGCTGGCCGCGAAGCTCGGCGACCGTGCGACGTTCGTCCAGGTGGACGTGACGGACGAGGACTCCGTCAAGGCCGCGGTCGAGCCCGCGGCCGGTGCGGACGGAGGTCTGCGGATCTCGGTGTGCTGCGCGGGAATCGGGTGGGCGCAGCGCACCACCGGAAAGCAGGGGCCCCACGACCTCGAGGTGTTCGCGAACGTGATCAAGGTCAACCTGATCGGCACGTTCAACGTCCTGCGCCTCGCGGCCACCGCGATGAACGAGAACGATCCCAACCCGGGCGGCGAGCGGGGCGTGTGCGTGAACACCTCGTCCGACGCGGCGTTCGAGGGCCAGATCGGGCAGGTTGCGTACTCGGCGTCGAAGGGCGGGATAGTGGGGATGACGCTCCCAGCGGCGCGCGACCTCGCGAGCCGCGGTATCCGCGTCACCACGATCGCCCCGGGCCTCTTCGACACCCCGCTGCTCGGGGCTCTTCCCGAGGAGGCACGGACCGAGCTCGGCAAGCAGGCGCCGTTCCCGTCCCGCCTCGGCACGCCCGACGAGTACGCGCAGCTGGTCGCGCAGATCGTCGAGAACCCGATGCTGAACGGCGCGACGATCCGGCTCGACGGCGCGCTGCGGATGGCGCCGCGCTAGTCCGTCCCCTCCGCCTCCGGGTCGGTCCAGACGTCCTTCAGCCAGGGCGGGACGACCGCGAAGCGGTCGCCGCGGCGCCGGCGGACGATCGGCTCGAGCGGGATCAGGCCGAGACGGTCGCGCGGGGTAGTGCGCGCGACGCCACGGATCGCCCGCGCGTTGCCGGCGTGGCTTCCGCCCGACACGTACACGGTGCGCGTCTCCGGCCCCCAGCCCTCCCTCGGCCACGGGGGCTTGCTCTTCAGCGAGCCGTCGTCCCAGAAGCCGACGCGGAGCCGCCACCCGCCGTCGATGTCGTACACGTAGCCGTGGTGGGAGCTCGCTCGGGAGTCGGCCGCGCCGGGGCGGATCCGCACCTGGTAGCTCTCCCAGTCGTCCGGGTGGTAACTGGGCTTTCCGAGTGCCGCGCTCGCCTCCCGAATCGCCTCGTCGAACACCCGTCCCTCGCCGGTCGCGCTGCCGGGATAGTAGAACCAGTACTGGAGGTAGAGGTTGCCGCCACGGTGCCCCGAGCAGTCCATCCCGTCGCGCTCGGTGCGGGCGGCCGAGGCCGCGCGGCAATCGACGACGTGCACGAACGCCACCACCGGCTCGCCGGTCCGCGACCGCCAGATCTGTCCCGACGGCGCGCCCTCGGCGCACGGGTCCTCGCGGCAGCGGCGGTAGTCGACTGGGAGCGCGAGCATCCCGCGCTCGTAGCGGATTCGCGGCGCGTGGTCGCGGGCGAGCGCCGCGAGCTCGGCGCCGTACGCCGCGTCGAGCTCGGCATCCCCCGTGCCGCAGGCGTCGGAGAGCCGCGCGGCGCACATAACCCGATCCGCGATCGCTCGCGCGAGCGAGCCGCCGGGGATCAGCGACCCCGCCCCTGCGAGAAGCCCCAGCGCGAGCAACGAGACGAGCACCACGAGGCCGATCCACTCGACCGTTCCTTGACCTGACTCGCGGCGCTGCGGCTGGCCCGCGCTCACGCCGCGACGCTAGGTGGGCCCGCGCCACGCGTGTGGCGCGGATCGTCACGGGCCCGCGCCGGGTCGCTCACGCAATGGCCCACCACGGCACCCCTTGGCGCAGGCGATGCAGGCGATCCTAAGTCAGTTCGGACGTCGCACACACCGGAACGGCGGACGGAGTGCCGGACCTCGAGCCATTCCGTCGCCTGCCCCGGTGTTAGAGTCGCGGCGTGGGCGATCGGGAGCAGCCGAGCGGGGTCGGGCGCCGGGGTACGCGCGAGGGGACGAACTGGAAGGGCTGGGCGATGCTGGTCGCCGTCGTCCTGCTGCTGGTCTTCGTGTTCCAGAACTCGCAGGAGGTCGACATCGACTTCCTGTTCTTCACCAGCGTCAGCACGCCGCTGATCCTCGCGCTGGTGTTCTCCGCGCTGCTCGGCGCGCTGATCGGTTGGCTGGCGCCCCGGGTTCGCCGCCGCGACTAGCCGCCTGGCGGCGTCGCGGCCAGAGCGCGAGACGTACACGGAGCCGGCCTTCGAGCAGGACCGCTCAAGACTCCGGTATCGCCCCGATCTCGCGCAGCAGGCCGAGCGTGTCCATGCTCCGCCACGCCTCGACGACCTTGCCATCCTCGAAGCGCTCGATCGTGATCCCACGCACGGCCACGCGCCTGCCCGTCGCGGGCGTGTCGCCGAGCTGTCCCTCGTGGGTCATCGTCGCGGTCCAACGGGTCGTCACCTTGTCACCCTCGGCGACCTGATCCTCGACTTCGATCCGCATGTCCGGAAAGGCGGCGCGATTCATCGCGATCGTCTTCTTCAGACCGTCGAGTCCCCCGGTTGCGTTCGGGTCGTAGGGATCGTGATGAACCACGTCCGCCGCCACCATGTCGTCGAGCTTGGAGACCTCACCCGTGCTCCACACCTCGAACTCGGATCGCGCGATCGCCTTGTTGCGCTCGGACACCGGTCGATCTCCTAGAGCTCCTCGACCTCCGCGGCGATTTCCTGCGCGGCAGCCTTTGCGTCGCTGAACAGCATCGACGTTTTCTCGTGGTAGAAGAGGTCGTTGTCGATCCCGGCGAATCCCGGGCTGAGGCTCCGCTTGATCACGATCACCTGCTGGGCTTCGTCGACCTCGATGATCGGCATCCCCGCGATTGGGCTGTTGGGGTCGTCCTTGGCCGCGGGGTTGGTGACGTCGTTCGCACCGATCACCACCGCGACGTCGGTGCGCGGCATCTCGGGGTTGATCTCGTCCATCTCCCTGAGCTTCTCGTACGGGACGTCCGCCTCCGCCAGCAGGACGTTCATGTGCCCCGGCATCCGCCCGGCGACCGGGTGGATCGCGTAGTTCACCTCCACCCCCCGCCGCTCGAGCTCGTCGGCCATCTCCTTAACGGCATGCTGTGCCTGGGCGACCGCCATCCCGTACCCGGGAACGATCACAACCGAGTCCGCGTAGCTGAGCGAGATCGCGGCGTCCTGGGCGGAGATCGAACGGTGCGGCCGCTCCTCGCCACTCCCCGCGGCGGCCTCCGGCAGAGCACCGAACCCCGCGAACAGGATGTTGGGGACGGAGCGGTTCATGGCCGTGGCCATCTCGAGCGTGAGGATCGTTCCCGAGGAGCCGACCAGCGTCCCGGCGACGATAAGCGCGACGTTGTCGAGCGTGAAGCCGGCCCCCGCCGCGGCCAGCCCCGTGAACGCGTTCAGCAGCGAGATCACGACCGGCATGTCGGCGCCGCCGATCGGCAGCACGACCAGGTTGCCAAGCAGCGCGGCGGCGATCAGGACGGCGATGAACAGGCCCTGCGACGGATCGTCGTTCGTCGCGCCGAGCACGATGCAGGCCGCGATGATCCCGACCAGCAGCACCGCGTTGAGTATCTGCTGCCCGGGGACCTTGATCGGCTGGCCCGGGATCAGCCCCTGGAGCTTTCCGAACGCGATGTTCGACCCCCAGAAGGACACCGAGCCGATCACCGTGGAGAGCAGGATCGGCACCATCTCGTCGAGCGGGATCTCTCCGCCCAACTCGAGGCCGTGGCGGAACTCCGACCACGAGATCAGTGCCACCGCGCCGCCGCCGACGCCGTTGTAGAGCGCGACCATCTGCGGCATCGCGGTCATCTGCACGCGCAGCGACGCGACCACTCCGACCGCGGTGCCGATCGCGAGCCCGGCGATCAGCAGCCCCCAGTTCCCGATCCCGTCGAGCAGCAGCGTCGTTCCGACGGCGATCGCCATCCCGGTGGCCGCTATCAGGTTGCCCTGCCTGGCGGTAGTCGGGTGCGTGCCTCGCCGGACGCCGAAGATGAACAGCGAAAACGAGACGATGTAGAGCGCGGTTGCGAGGTCGCCGCCGGGCTCGATTACCGCGAGCGGCACTAGGTGTCCCCCTCGTCGTCGGCCTTTGGCTTCGGACGTCGGGCGAACATGCCCAGCATCCTGTCGGTGACCATGAAGCCGCCAACGATGTTGATCGTCCCGAACGCGATCGCGATCACGCCGATCGTCTTCTCGAGCGGGTCGTCGGCGAGCCCGATCACGATCAGCCCGCCGACCATGACGATCCCGTGGATCGCGTTGGTCTGCGACATCAGCGGAGTGTGCAGGGTGGTTGGAACCTTCGAGATCACCTCGAAGCCGACGAACGCGGCGAGCACGAAGATCGTTGTCTCGACGATCAGGTCCATTCAGGCATCTGCCCTCAGGTCGTGGCCCCGACGACCTCGCGGGCGCGCTCGTTGACTATCTCCCCCTCGTGGGTGATGCACGCCCCGGCGACGATCTCGTCCTCGAAGTCCAGCGCCAAGTTCCCCTCGTCGTCGACCAGCAGGCCGAGCAGGTTCTCGACGTTCTTCGAGTACAGCTGCGAGGCGTGCGTCGCCAGCTCGCTCGGGAGGTTGAGCGGGGCGATCACCTTGACGCCGTTCTCGACGACGGCGCGGCCGGGCTCGCTGAGCTCGCAGTTCCCCCCCGCCTCGCCGGCGAGGTCGACGATCACCGATCCCGACGACATGCCCCGGACCGCCTCGGCGGTGATCAGCAGCGGCGCCGGGCGCCCGGGGATCAGCGCCGTCGTGATGATCACGTCCTGGCGAGCGGCGTTCTCGGCGATGGCCTCGCGAACCTTCTCGTTCTCATCGTCGGTAAGCGGGCGTGCGTACCCTCCCTCCGCCTCCGCGTCGGGAATGAAGTCGAGCTCGAGCGGTCGCCCGCCGAGGCTCGCGATCTGCTCCCACGCCGCGCGGCGGATGTCGAATCCGGTCACGACAGCGCCGAGCCGCTTCGCGGTCGCAATCGCCTGAAGCCCCGCCACGCCCGCTCCCAGCACGAGCACGCGGGCCGGCGCCACCGTGCCGGCGGCCGTCGTCATCATCGGGAAGAAGCGGCCCGCCTCGCGCGCCGCGAGCAGCGTCGCGGCGTAGCCGGCGACGTTCGCTTGCGAGGACAGCGCGTCCATCGATTGCGCACGCGTGATCCGCGGGATCGCCTCCATCGCGAAGCTCGTCACCCCGGCGTGGGCGAGCGAGCGGTTTGTTTCCGGAGATGTGAGCGGGGCAAGGTGCCCGATCAGCACCTGTCCGCGCCTCAGACGGCCGATCTCCTTGCCGGTCGGGGGCGCGACCCTGACGACGACGTCGGAGCCCCAGGCATCGTCGTCCGAGCCGACGCTCGCGCCGGCCTCGGTGTACTCCACGTCGGGATGGCCGGAGCCGTTGCCCGCCCCCGCCTCAACAGCCACCTGCAGCTTCCCGTCCGTGAGGTCGCGCACCGCGTCGGGGATCAGCGCGACGCGGCGCTCACCCTCGGCGGATTCCTTGGGAACGCCGATCTTCAAGGGTGCGAGAGCCTACCTCTACGCGGGCGCGCCGACGCCAGCCACGGCGGCGAGGCACTCGAGCGTTCGCATACGCTCGCCGGCGTCGAGGTGGATCGGAGAGACGATCAGCCGATCGGCCCCGGCGTCCGCGTAGCGCTCCACGCGCTTGGCGACTTCCTGCTCGGTGCCGACGAGCGACGTCTCGTGCACGAGCGCGTCGGGAATCGCGTTGTAGGCCTCGTCGCGCCTGCCGTCTAGGTACAGCGACTGGACCTCGTGCGCTTCCTTCTCGAACCCGATCCGGGACGCGAGGTCCACGTAGAAGTTCGTCCTGCGGCTGCCCATCCCGCCGAGGTAGAGCAGAAGCCCGGCCTTGACGACGTTGCGCGCCGTCTCCAGGTCACCGTCGATTGCGACCTGGAGGGTCGGTGAGATTTCCAATTCCTCGCTTGCTCGGCCGCCCTTCGCGAGCCCCGCCTCGACGTGCTCCGCCCACGTGTCCTTGAACGCGTCGGGGCTGGAGAAGATCGGGATCCACCCGTCGGCGATCTCGGCCGTCAGCTCGACGGACTTGCGGCCGATCGCGCCGAGGAAGATCGGGATCCGATCGCGCACGGGATGGATGTTCAGCTTCAGCGCCTTGCCCTCGCCGCCGAGCAGCGGCAGCCGGTAGTGCTCGCCCTCGTACTCGAGCCGCCCCTCGCGAGCGACGATCTCGCGAACGATCTCGACGTACTCCCGCGTGCGTCCCCACGGCTTCGCGAACGGGACTCCATACCACCCCTCCGAGACCTGCGGACCCGACGGGCCGAAGCCGAAGATGAAGCGCCCGCCCGACAGCGCGTCGATCGTGCACCCGGCCATCGCCGCGGCCGCAGGGGCGCGCGCGGGAACCTGCATGATCGCCGCCCCGAGCTTGATCGACTCGGTCTGGGGGACGAGCCACGCGAGCACGCTGACTGCATCGGAGCCATACGACTCCGCAGCCCACACTGAGTCGTACCCCGCGCGCTCGGCGGCCTGCACGTACTCGACCGCGTCGTATCCCTGGGGACCGATCCCCCAGTACCCGAGGCTGAGGCCGAGCTTCAGCGACATCGCGGCGAACCCTACCGGCCTTGACATGAACGCGGTCGCGCTCGTGTATCAATGGAAACGTGAACGAGCGCACACGTCCGCAGGGCCTGTCCCGCGCCGAGGCCGCGCACCGGCTCGCGAGGCTGGGCCCGCGAGAGCAGACCACCAGCCGCTCGGTGGCCAGCATCGTCGCCGGCAACGTCTTCACCCTCTTCAACGCGATCATCGCGGGATTCTTCGTGCTGATCCTGTCGCTGGGGCTGTTCGCGGACGCGCTGTTCGGCGTAATCGCGATCATCAACAGCACGATCGGGATACGCCAGGAGCTGAAGGCGAAGGAGACCCTCGATCGGCTCGCGTTGCTGGTGGCCCCGAAAGCGAAGGTGATCCGCGACGGCCAGCCTGCCGAGCTACACGCCGACGAGGTCGTGCCCGGGGACATCGCGCGAGTCGAGCCCGGCGACCAGCTCGTCGCGGACGGTGCGGTCGTCCAGGCGCGCGGCCTCACCCTCGACGAGTCGATGCTCACCGGGGAGGTCGACGGAGTGCGAAAGCGCGAGGGCGATCGGGTCCTGTCCGGCGCCTTCAGCATCAGCGGGTCGGGCTACTACGAGGTCGACGCCGTTCGCGAGCAGAGCTATGCGGAGAAGATCGCCGGCGAGGCCCGGGGGTTCCGTCATCCACCCTCCCCCCTGCAGCTCGAGGTCAACCGGATCCTCAGCGCCACCACGATCCTGATGGTCCCGCTCGCGGCGCTGCTGCTGATCGCGCTCGCGCTGCGAAGCGTGGCGTTCCAGGAGGCGGCGCAGACCTCGACGGCCGGTCTGATCACGCTGATCCCCGAGGGCCTCGTGCTGCTGATGAGCGTCACCCTCGCGATCGCCGCCGTGCGGCTGGCGCGGATGAACACCCTGGTCCAGCAGATGGCGGCGACGGAGTCGCTCGCCGCGGTCGACACGGTGTGCATCGACAAGACCGGGACGCTGACCGACGGCACGCTCGAGCTCGTCGCGCTCGAGGTCGCCGACTCCGCGGAGCCGGCCGTGGCGGAACGGGCGCTCGCGGGATTCGCGGCCAGCGCCGGCGAGCGCAACCGGACGCTTCAGACGATCGCCGATCGCTATCCGGCCGCGCCCGAGCGGGTGGTCGCCGAGGTCCCGTTCTCGTCCGATTGGAAGTGGAGCGGGGTGACGCTGAACGGGCGCAATGCCACGCCGCGCAGCTACATCCTCGGCGCTCCCGACGTGCTCGAGCAGGCCGGGGCACTGGAGCTCCCGCCGGAGCTCCGGAGAACGCTCGAGGTGCATACCGGCGCCGGTCGCCGGGTGGTCGTGTTCGGGGAGGCGCCCGGAACGTTGCCGGACGATCCCTCGAACCAGCCGCCGCCCCGGCTCGAGGCCCGCGCGCTCGTCGTGCTCGAGGAGAAGCTGCGCTCCGACGCCGCGGAGACGATCGATTTCATGCGCGAGCAGCAGGTCGACCTGAAGCTGATCTCGGGCGACGCGCGCCAGACCGTGACCGCGGTCGCGCGGGCGGTCGGCATCCCTCAGGACGCGGCGGTGATCGAGGGCCCGGAGCTCCCCGACACCAGGGGTGAGCTGGCGAAGGCGGCAGAGGTGCACACGATCTTCTGCCGGATCCGGCCGGACCAGAAGAAGTCATTGGTGGCCGCGCTGTCCGAGCGGGGTCGCTTCACAGCGATGATCGGCGACGGTGTCAACGACGTCCCGGCGCTCAAGCAGGCGAGCCTCGCAGTGGCGATGGGCTCGGGCGCCCAGATCACCAAGGGGATCGCGGACATCGTGCTGCTGCGCGACCAGTTCTCGATGCTGCCCCGCGCGCTGGCGGAGGGACGCCGGATCGCGCGCAACATCCACCGCCTCGCCCGTCTGTACACGACGAAGACGATCTACGCGGCCTTCCTGATCCTCACCGCCGCGATCTTCGGCTTCACGTTCCCGTTCCTGCCCCGTCAGCTGACGATCGCCGCCGCGCTGACGATCGGAATCCCGTCGTTCGTCCTCGCGCTCGCGCCCAGCGAAGGACCGCTCTACCGGGGTCGGCTGCTGAGGGCCCTGGCGGCGTTCTCAGTCCCGGCCGGACTCGCGATCGGCGCGGGGTCCCTCGTGTGCTTCTTCCTCGTCGACCTCGTGTTCGGCGGCACCGTCGAGGAGGGCCGCACCGCCGCGACGACGACGCTGATCATCCTCGGCCTCGGCTTCATCCTGCTGCTCGAGCGCGGCCCGGGACGCGAGCACATCGCGATCCAGAGCTACATGCTCGCCATGGTCGCTGGGCTGGGGGCGCTGTTCGCGCTCGTCCTCGCCGCGACGCCGGTGCGCGAGTTCTTCGACCTGGTGATCCTTAGCGCCGGGCAGTGGTTCCTCGCGATGCTGTCCGCCGCCGGCGGGCTCGTTCTCGCGAGTGTGGTGTGGCGGTTGCCCGTCATCCAGCGCCTCGAGGGTCCCGACGAGGCCGCCGACGAGCCGGAGGACCGCGAGGGTGGGCCGAAGCCGACCCACACGCCGGTCACCGAGGAGCAGGCGGCGCCGCAAGTCGGACCGCGAGGAGCATGATGGCCTACGGGTCGGAGAGCCAGCGGCGCCGCACGAAGATCGTCGCGACGATCGGACCTGCTTCTCGTGATCCTCACACGCTGCACGAGCTGATCGACGCCGGGGCGGACGTGATGCGGCTCAACTTCTCGCACGGAACGCGCGAGGAGCACGCGGCGAACGTGCGCCGAATTCGCGAGGTGTCCGAGCGGGCCGGGATCGAGGTCGGGATTCTCGGCGATTTGCCCGGCCCGAAGCTGCGAATCGATGAGGTCGAGGAGGGCGTGGTCACCGTTCATTCCGGGAGCGAGATGACCCTGACCACCAAGGAGCGGCTCGGCGACGCCGGTCATCTCTCGGTCAGCTGGGACGGGCTCCCCGCGGCGGTGAAGCGCGGCGAGCCGATCTACCTCGCGGATGGCCGGGTCCGCATGCGAGTGCTGGAGGCCGCGCCGACGGAGATCCGCGCCGCCGTAGAGGCGGGCGGCAGCGTCTCTTCGCATCAGGGGATCAACCTGCCGGAGTCGCACGTCCCCCTTCCCGCAGCGGGCGAGGAGGACCTGACCTGGGTTGACTTCGCGTGCGAGAACGGAGTCGACCTGCTCGCGGTCTCGTTCGTGCGCTCGCGCGCGGACCTGGTTCCGGTCGAGGAGCGGCTGCGCAGGCGCGGTGCGGACATCCCGCTGATCGCCAAGATCGAGAAGCCCCAGGCCGCCGACAACGCCGAGGAGATCGTCGAGGCGTGTCACAGCGGGATCATGGTTGCCCGAGGCGATCTCGGGATCGAGATCCCGATCGCGCAGGTGCCGGTGCTCCAGAAACGGCTGATCGCACTCGCCGGGCGGCGATCAAAGCCTGTGATCACCGCGACCCAGATGCTGGCCTCGATGGTGAGCTCTCCTAGTCCCACCCGAGCGGAGGTCACCGACGTCGCGAACGCGATCTTCGACGGGACGGACGCCGTGATGCTCTCCGAGGAGACCGCGGTGGGCGAGCACCCGGTCGAGGCGGTTCGGACGATGGACAGGATCGCAAACGAGACCGAGCCTGAGCTGCCGTACGGCGATTGGGTGTTCAGCCGGGTCGCGACGGACCCAGGCGACGTCGCCGGTTCGGTCGCCCGGGCGGCTGTGGGCTCCACCTACACCCTGGGACTGGCCGCGCTCGTCGTCCCGACGAACAGCGGGCGCACCGCGCGGCTGGTCTCGGCGCACCGACCGCAGGTCCCGGTGCTCGCGGTGTCGCCGCGGCTCGAGACCGTGCGCCGGCTCAACCTCTTGTTCGGGGTGCAGTGCGCGCAGAGCCCGACGCGGTCGGACTTTCACGAGCTGCTCCACGACTGCGCGCGCCTCGCGAGCGAGCACGGCATCGCCGCCTCGGGCGAGCTGATCGGAGTCACCGCCGGGCTCCCCGACCAGGATCTCGGGACCAACCTGTTCGAGGTGCACCGGATTCCGTAGAGGCTGGTTCCATCTCGCCGCTGCGTACATGCATCAACGGCGCTGGATAGTTAGGGGGAAGCTAGACACGCCGCAAACATGTCAATCGACCCCGGCCGGGCACCGAGTGTCGAGTTAACCGTCATATATACGGTCAACGCGTCATTCAACAGCGATCGGACGACGAATGTCGCGTTTGCGGCGTTCCTCCACGCTCCCGACCCAACCCATCTACCGATCGCGCCTTCCACGACATGAAGGCGACCGTTATTCAGCGCCGCCCTTACTTGCCCTCCGGCGCGAGCACGAACTGAGTGATCACCAGGTTCGCGACGAGTCGCTCGCCGTTCTTGGTCACCTGCACCTCGACGACGTGGGTCGAGCGGCCGGCGTGGAGGTGCTCCGCGGTCGCGACCAGCTCGTCGCCCGGTCCGGCGGCGCCGAACACGTTGAGCTTCATCTCGACGGTCGTGAAGTCGTGACCCGGCGGGAGGTGGCGGAACGTCTGCCACGCGCCGACCGAGTCGGCGAGCGCCACCCAGGCGCCGCCGTGGACGAGGCCGCCGGGATGCAGGTGACGGCGATCTACGACCATGCGGCCTCGGAAGTACTGATCGGTGACCTCGGTCGGCTGGACCCCGAGGTTGCCCGGGAGGCTGTCCCGGATTCGCTCGCCGACCGACTCCACGGTGACGCCGGGATTCGACTCGGCCATCAGCCCTTGAAGGTCGAGAGTCCGAAGTCGCCGAACGGCTCGTCTCGCTCGCGAACCGCCTGCTTGAACCCCTCATTCGCAGCGCGGCGCTGGAACTCGTAGCCCTCGGGCGTATGGCGCGCGATTCCGTCGAACACGGTGCCCAGCACCTGCGTCGTCGCCAGCCCCTGCGCGTGGACGGTCGAATTCACGAGCAGCTTCGTCATCACGAGCTGGTTGACCGGAAGCCGCGACACCCTCTCGAGCAGCGCCTCGAACCGCTCGTCGAGTCGGTCGGCGGGGGCCGCCTCGGTCGCCAGTCCCCACTCCACGGCCTCGATCCCGGACAGCGAGTCGCCGGTGAACAGGAGGCGCTTCGCCTTCTCGACCCCGATCCGGTGGGCCCAGGCGGCGGTCGTCGGAACGCCCCAGACCCGCGACGGCGGGTAGCCGATCTTCGCGTCCTCGGCGATCACGAGCAGGTCGGAGCACAGCGCCATGTCGGTACCACCGGCGACGCAGTACCCGTGCACCTTGCACAGCACGGGCTTGTCGGAGTGGAAAAGGCTCATGAACCCGCGCACGTTGCGGCTCATCATCTGGAAGTCGACCACCGGGTCCCACACCTGCTCGGGATCGTGGTTTGCGGCTTGAACGGCTGGATCCAGGGGCGACCGTCCCGGCGCAGACCCGGCCGAACCGGACGCGTCAGCGGAGGATTCGGCCGGTCTTGATATGGCCTCCGCCGACGCGACGAGGTCATAGCCGCCGCAGAACCCCGAGCCGTTCCCGGCGAGCGCGATCGCGTGCACCTCGGGGTCCAGATTCGCCCGCTCGACGCATGCGGCGAGCTCGCGCGGCATCTCCAGAGTGATCCCGTTCCCGCGCTCGGGCCGGTCCAGCGTTATCCGCGCCACCCGTCGGTCGCGCTCGTACGTCATCGTGGTGAGGTCGGGCACGGTCACCCGGTCTCGCGCACCTGCGGTTCCGCGTCGCGGCCGAGGCGGTTGAGCTTCCTCGAGCCCTCGAATATGTCGCCCTCGTCGTAGAAGTCGACCGCGACGAGGTTGGGCAGCAGGCCGCGGCGGCGCCGGCACTCGCGGGCGCGCTCGATCAGGAAGTCGTACGCGTTCACCTCCGCCCCGAGATCGGGCGAGCGAGGCAGCTTCTCGACCCAGTGGTTGAACTGGAACAGGGGGCTGTTGGCCGTGCCGCGGTTCGGCTTGCAGCTGCGGGAATCGCGCAGCGCAGCGGCGGAGTCGAACGTGTACGGCGTCTCCTGCATCAGCTCGAAGCCGTCGTGGTACCAGGGGATCGAGCCGCCGCCGTTGTCCTTCTCCGCCATCACCAGGATTCGCTTGTCCGACTCGATCAGCTCGCGCAGGGTCGGGAACGGGGTGTTGCGCCCGTGGACGTACGCGTAGCGGACGAGCCCGCTGTCCTGGAACGCCTTCTCGATGTCCTCGGGCGCGACATAGTCCTCGATCACGACGATCAGGAACTCGTCCGGGTGCGTGTCGAGGAACTCGCGGACGTCGGTGAGCGCGTTCGTGAGCTGGGTCGCGCCGAGCTCGCACACGATGTGGCACAGGTACGTCCCGCCCTCGCCCCCCTCATCGGCCTTGGCGACGCGCTTGCCGATCTGCTCCACCCGCTTGACGGCGGCGTCGCCGAACTGTTCGCGGATCGCCTCCGTCGCCTTGCCGTCTCGCTCGCGCTCGAGGTCGGTGACCACGGTGCCGTCGGGCGCCTTGATCCCGTAGTGGGCGTCAATCAGCAGCGCCCTGACTCCGTTGTCGAGCTGCTTCGGTATCCCGGTCTCCTGATTCGGCGCGAAGAAGTCCGCGTCGGCGGCCGACATCGCGTTGTGGGCACCCGGGAACGCGACCTCGTTGAGCTGGCGGTCGCACAGCTTCGGATACCCGTTGCACGCTTCGACCGGCCCGGCCGGGCGCTTCACCTCCCCGTCGCCTCCGATCAGCAGCACGAGCGCGACGATCAGCGCCGCGACCAATGCCCCGCCCGTGAGGGCCGCGGCGCGCACGCGGATCCGCTTCTGCAGCCGAACGCGCTCAGCCTCGGGCGGCGGAGGCGCGATCATGAACAGGATCTCGCTGACGGCGAAGAAGAGGCCGTAGGCGCCGAGCACAACGGCGACGACGTCGAGCGCGAGGTCCGGGCTCACCACGACAAAAACGCTCACGATCAGAAGCGCGACCGCCCGGATCGTCCGCCACGCGGTCGACTCCGGCGTGCGGATGACCCGTTCCCACACCCTTCGCACGGGAGCCGTCGCCTCGACCTCGCCGACGGTCGACGCGGCGGCCGCGAGGACAATCGCCGCCACTCCAACGCCGAGGAACCAGTCGCCGAGCCCGCCGAGGAAGTTGTCGAACACCGCGGCGATCGCGTCGCGGGTGACGTCGCCATCGAAGTGGCTGAGCAGCACCGAGCGGCCGATCACCAACGCGATCACTCCAACGGCGCAGGCGATCGCCACGGCGGCCGATACCGCGACCACCCCGCGTCTCCGATCGGGCGCAAGGGCGACAGACCCGGCGAGCATGACCAGGCCCAGGAACGGCAGGAACAGGCCAAGGAAGCGCACGTCCTCCGCGGTCCGAACGGTTTGGATCGCGAAATCGCTCCGCGTGACCTCGATCAACCCCGGCTCGAGGTCCTTGGGAATCTGCTTCGCGGTCTGCGGGGAGATCGACTTCACGGCGTCGATCACGATCGAGCCCGCGTCGGCGATGTTGAGGATCAGCTCGTCGCGCTCGCGGCTGAACAGCTGGCGGTGCACCCGCGCCGCCGCGTCCCGAAACGCTTCCCGGAACGGCTCGCTCCCGAGCACTCCGCGCGCGCCGGCCGTGAGCAGCGGCCTGGCGTTGATGAGCTGGTCCGGCCCAACCTTGATCACCTCGTCGACGATCGGGTTTGCGACCGCGGCGTCGACGCGATCGTCGCCGAGCGACTCGCTCGCGTGCTGGGCAAACGCGTCGGGGTCGAAGATCTCCTCGCGCGCGTACAGCGCGATCCCGCCCACGAACAGGAACACCGTCCCGAGCACGACCAGCACCAGCGAGGCCGTTCGTCGCGCCCCGACCCGCCTCACCTCCTGCGCCATGGGCGGTATTCAACCAGCCCTAACCGACTACAACGACTAGCCTGATCGCCGTGGCCCAGGCAGCCAAGCCGCGCGCGCGAAATGGAGGGACATGAGCGCTCCGCTGCTCGCCGTCGATGCCCCTTCGTTGCTGTTCCGGGCCTTCTACGCGCTTCCGAAATCGATCGTGGGCAAGGACGGGACGCCGGTCAACGCCCTGCTCGGCACCGCGAACCTGGTCCTGCGTGAGGTTGAGGAGCACTCGCCGCGGGCAGTGGCCCTGTGCTTCGGCCCCGACGCCGCCGACTACCGCGTCGAGCTGTTCTCCGGCTACCACGTCGACCGGCCCGATGTCCCGGATGAGCTCGCCCCCCAGTTCGCCGACTCCGCCGACTTCTTCGGGGCGTTCGGATGGACGGTGGCCGTCCACGACTCGCTGGAGGCGGACGACCTGCTCGGCACCTACGCGCGCCTCGAGGAAGAGGCGGGGGGGGGGGGGGGGGTGGTGGGCCGGGGCGGCGCCCCGCT
>Ga0081538_10000162_pt1 | contig 70761 bp, 64 predicted proteins | sample TabmetS5T2R1_FD_71022 | JGI IMG/M metagenome (GOLD analysis project Ga0081538, IMG submission 71022) | Tabebuia heterophylla rhizosphere microbial communities from the University of Puerto Rico - S5T2R1 | ecosystem: Host-associated > Plants > Roots > Rhizosphere ... | reverse complement strand
GGTGGGGGTCGTGCCTCGTCGGGTTCCGCTCGCGGAACACCCTTTATAGGTCGGAGCCTCCTTCCGGGACGAGGCACGACCTGCGCCTGCTCATCTTCGTGGTTTTTATTATCTCTGAGGCGGTTTCGGCGGCGAGGGCCGCCGAAACCGCGCTCCGCTTCGCTTCGCCCACGGACCGCAGCCGCAGTTCTCAAACACGTTCTGAGGGCGCGCGGCCCGTCATGAGCGGCTGCTCAAGCCAGCAGCTCGTCGGGCTCCGGGACATCTTCCAGCTCGAGCGCGCCGATGCGTTGCGCCGCGTCCCGCCGGCGAAGGGCGCGTGTCCGCTCGTACGCCTCCTCGATCATTTGGGGTACCGCCTCGGAGATCCCAGCCCCGCGATCGGCTGCAACCATCTCGAGTCGACGCCGCGACTCAGGGTCCAGCCGAGCCTCCAGCCGCTTTGCTTGTGGCATGAGCGCTCCTTACGGACAGCTTCGTGCGACAGTACCGTACGACGGCTAGTGCCCGGACAGCAGAGTTGGGTACCCCGCGGGCTGGACACGCCAGAGTCTGTGCGCCGGGCGGCTACACTCGGCGTCGGCAGGACACGTCGACCCATGAGGAGCGCGATGAGCAGCGACGCCGGCCAGGTCCGCCGCCAGCGAACCAAGCAAGAGAGCGACGAGGAAGTCGCCGACACCCAGACCGCAGAGGCGGTTGACACCTCCGACATTGACGAGTTGCTCGATGAGATTGACGAGGTGCTCGAGGAGAACGCGGAGGAGTTCGTCAAGAATTACGTACAAAAGGGCGGCGAGTGAGGGTTCCTCAGTCCGATCTCGCCTATCCCCAACCGCTCGACCTCGCCGTCCCCAGTTTCTCGGCGCTTCTGCGGCGGATGTCGCCTGAGTTCTGCGCCAGCGCGTTTAGTGGGCACGTCGAGCATGTTGAGGGCACCACGATCATTGCGCTGACGTATAAAGTCGGCGTGATCATGGCGGGGGACCGGCGCGCCACGACCGGGAACATCATCTCTAAGCGTGATATGCGCAAGGTATTCGAGGCCGACTCGTGGTCGGCGGTCGGCATCGCCGGGGCGGCGGGCCCCGGCCAAGAGCTCGCGAAGCTCTTCGCCACGCAGCTTGAGCACTACGAGAAGATCGAGGGCGGGCCGCTCTCGCTTGAGGGCAAGGCCAACCAGCTCGCGCACATGGTGCAGTCGAACCTGCCGATGGCGATGCAGGGCCTGGTCGTCGTTCCGCTATTCGCTGGCTACGATCCCCGTGAGAAGGTCGCCCGGATCTACGAGTTTGACGCCATTGGCGGCCGTTACGAGGAGCGCCGCTTCGCGACGTCTGGGTCGGGTGGACGCGACGCCCGAGGATCGCTGAAGGCCCGTTACCGCGAGGGGCTCGACCGCAACGCCGCAATCGACATGGTCATCGAGGCGCTGTGGGACGCGGCCGATGAGGACTCGGCCACGGGGGGCCCAGATCTCGTACGGGGGATATATCCGCTCGTCGCGGTCATTGACGCCGAGGGCTATCACGAGCTTGACGACGAGACCGTCGCCACCCGCGTCGAGTCCGTCATCGCCGCGCGCCGCCAGTCCTAGCGCCGGAGGGGGAGAGAACCATGCCAATGGGGATGCCATACGTCCCCCCAGAGCAGCTGATGAAGGACAAGGCCGACTATGCCCAGAAGGGCATCAGCCGGGGCAAGTCCGTCGTCGCGATTACCTACGACCAGGGTGTCCTGTTCGTCGCGGAGAACCCGTCGTCGACACTGAACAAGATCAGCGAGATCTACGACCGCATCGCGTTCGCTGCCGTCGGCAAGTACAACGAGTTCGAGGTGCTCCGGCAGTGGGGGATCAGGACCGCCGACGTTCGTGGCTACCAGTACGCACGGACAGACGTCACTGGGCGGTCCCTCGCTAACGCGTACGCGAACCTCATTGGCATGACCTTCGCCGGGACCGAGAAGCCGTTGGAGGTTGAGCTTCTCGTCGCCGAGTTGGGCGACGACAACGTCGAGCTGTACCACATCCTTTACGACGGCTCGATCACCGATGAGAAGGGGTACGTCGCAATCGGCGGCAATGCGGACGCGATTAACGAGCGCCTTGGCCGCGAGTTCTCCGCTGATATGAGCCGCGATACCGCGCTGCTCACGGCGCGTCGGGCGCTCAGCGGAGCCGAGGAGCGGACGATCGCACCGGAGCGCCTGGAGGTTGCCGGTCTCGACCGTGGGCGCGGCCGGCGCAAGTTCTTCCGCCTCGACGCGAAAGCCATCGCCGCAACGGACCACTAGGCCCTCGGGCATAGCGGGCCTGAGTGGGGTGGGCCGCCGCAGCGTGACGACGCTCGCCTTGTTCAGCGGGCCTCGCCTCATGGCCTATCTTGATCTCGGCCAGATGTCGGTCAAAATCACAGCTTTGGGTTACTCTGCATGGCCGAGTGCAGGGCACGGGGCATGGAGGGTCGATGGGGATTGAGGCCATACGTACGCTTGGGCTTCCTGGGTTGCTCCACATTGCCCCGATTGGCGGCAGTGAGACGCTCTACCGCGCCCGCCAGCTGTCCAAAGACCGCATGGTGGCGCTGCGCTTTTTGGACTGGGACACGGACACCAATGGCTGCGCGGACAGCGCCGTCGTCGTCCGCGCGCTGCAGACGTTGTCGCAACACCCTCATGTGGTAACGGTTTACGGGTCGGGTCAGGCGCCCAACGGGCCTGTCTACCTGCTTCTCGAATTGCTACAAAATGGCTCGCTTGGCGAGTGGGTGGCTGCGGACGGCCGTCTGCCATGCGCCGAGGTCCTTGAGGTTGCGGTGAAGATTGGCGGCGCACTGGAGACCGCCCACCTCGCTGGCGTCGTCCACGGTCGCCTAGTGCCTGAGAGCATCCTCGTCTCGCCATCAGGCGAGCCGCAGCTCGCCGGCCTAGACCGGGCGCTGCTCCGACGCATTCATGGGCTCAGGGGCGGGCTCCCTCCAGCGCCTGCCGATGACGACGTCACCGCGTTAGCCATGACGATGTTCACGCTGCTCACCGCCGCTGTGCCCACCGATGAGCCGGTGCGAGATGTCCTTGAGCGCTGCGAGGTCCCCGCTGTCGTCAGAGGGTTGCTCGAGCGTTGCCTCGCGACAAACCACGCGTTTCGCCCGGCCTCGATTCGGGAGTTGACCGCTGCGATCCAACAGGTCCAGCAGGTTCTGGGTCTCCCTATAACGAGCGCTGTAGTCGACAAGCGCGCTGCTGAAGGGACAGCCCAGGCCATCCAAGAGGCCACCGCGCTACCGCCAGTTGAGATTGAGCCGGAGCTTGAGGTCGCTGAGCCCGAGCCTGCGGAGTCAAAGCCGGAGCCGGGGCGGGAGACCCCGGATCCTGAGCTGGAGGCTGCCGAGTCAGTGCCTGTAGAGCTTGAGTTTGAGCCTGATGCCGCAGAGCCCGAACCTGAGGCCGCCGAGCCGGAGCCCGTACCGGAGCCGCCAGAGCCAGAGCCGAGATTCTCGTCTACGCCGCCCGAAGCAGGGGAGCCGGAGCCCAAGGTGTGGCCCGCGGTGATGAAGTCGACGCGCTCAGCTCGCCAGCGTTGGCGCCGGGTCGTGACGGTCGCCGTGCTCGCGCTGCTGGGAGCGGCAGTCGCCGTAGCTGGTGTTTTCCTGTTCCGCCGAGGCCACGATGCTGGAGCGGCAGTTGACCAGCCACCACCTGTGGTTGTGGAGGAGCAGCCCGCCAGCAACCGTGACGCGACCTATAAGGGGTTCCGCACGGTCACCGATGAGTCTGGTCAGCTCTCGATGATCGTGCCGGAGGAGTGGTCAGCGATCCGGTCATCGCCGTGGATCGTCAACGGCGAGAACGTCGGGAATCGGCTGGAGGCCGCTCTGGAAGGCCCGGCTGCGAGAAAACCCTGGAGCCGCCCTTTCGCGGTGCTCGCGGCGTCTCAGACGCTCGGAACGGCGCGCACGGTCGACCAGGTGCTGGATCAGCTGCGGATCTTGTCGGGCGAGTGCACGTATACGGGGCGCACACCGTTCAACGACAACCTCTATGCGGGGGCCATCGATTCGTACGTCCGCTGCGGTCAGTCCGGGGCGAGCATCGAGATCCTCGTCGCGGCATCAAAGGAGCCGTCACGCCTGGTGATGGTACAGATCGCCCGCCTGGGGCCGAGGGACGAGAACGCCCGTGACCGGGTCATGGAAACGTTCCACGTCACTAAATAGCTCCCTGTTCACCCAAAGGTTTCTCGTCCTACACTGGTCACGTCCGATCTCACTCTTGTCCCCGCGAGTGTAGGGAGCCGTCAATGGAGCGCCGGATTTTCGGGCTCGAGGTCGAGTACGGCGTCACCTGCACCTTTCGGGGGCAGCGGCGCCTCTCGCCGGACGAGGTCGCGCGCTACCTCTTCCGGCGGGTGGTCAGCTGGGGCCGCTCATCAAACGTGTTCCTCGAAAATGGGGCGCGGCTCTACTTAGACGTGGGCTCACATCCCGAGTACGCCACCCCGGAGTGCGATACGGTCCGGGGTCTTGTCGTCCATGACAAGGCGGGGGAGCGGATCCTTGAGGGGCTTGTCGAGCAGGCTGAGCAGCGGCTTCACGAGGAGGGGATCGCCGGCCAGATTTACCTGTTCAAGAACAATACGGACTCGGCTGGCAACTCGTACGGGAGTCACGAGAATTACCTTGTCGCGCGGTTCGGGGAGTTTCAAAAGCTTGCCGATACGCTGATTCCTTTTCTTGTCACCCGGCAGATCTTCGCGGGCGCCGGCAAGGTCCTCCAAACTCCTAGGGGCGCGGTGTTCTCGATCTCGCAGCGGGCAGAGCACATCTGGGAGGGGCTCTCATCCGCGACAACCCGCAGCCGGCCGATCATCAACAGCCGAGACGAGCCACATTCCGACGCTGAGCGGTACCGGCGCCTCCACGTCATCGTCGGTGACTCGAACATGAGCGAGTACGCGACGTGGTTGAAGGTCGCCACGACCGACCTCGTGCTCCGGATGATCGAGTCGGGCGCGGTGATGCGGGATTACACGCTCGACAACCCCATCCGGGCGATCCGTGAGATCAGCCACGACATGACCTGCCAGCGGCGGGTGAAGCTGGCGGGCGGCCGGGAGCTGTCTGCCCTGGAGATCCAGCAGGAGTACTACGACCGGGTCTCACAGTTCATCGATTACGCCGGGTCGGACCCAGAGACCGACCGAGTGCTAGCGGAATGGGGCAGGGTGCTCTCGACGCTCGCAGACGACCCCCTCAAGCTGTCCCGCGAATGTGACTGGGCCGCGAAGTACCACCTGATTGACGACTACCGCACCCGCCGTGACCTGCCACTGTCACACCCGCGGATCGCAATGCTTGACCTGCAGTATCACGACGTGAACACTGAGCGGGGCCTGCACTACCTCCTGCAACGCCGTGGGCGTGCTGACCGGATCGTCACCGATGCCGAGATCGAGACCGCCCAGAGCACGCCACCGCAGACCACCCGCGCCCGGCTACGCGGGGAGTTTATCCGCCAGGCCAAGCGCCGCCGCCGCGACTTCACCGTCGACTGGGTGCACCTTAAGCTCAACGATCAGGCGCAACGCACTGTGCTCTGCAAGGACCCGTTCAGATTCGAGGATGAGCGGGTCGACAAGTTGATCGCGAGCATGTAAGCCCAGCCTTGCTCGACGCTCGACGCCGCGGTCGTCAGTCGTCGTCTTCCTTGTTCCTGCGGTCCTTCCGGTCCTTGCGTTTGTCCCTGTCATCGCGCTTGCCGTCGCCGTCGCGCTTGCTGTCGTCCTCGTTGGTCTGTGGAGTGGGTCCCCGGGGCGTGGCTCGGCCTGTTGAGACGCTGATCCGGACCGTGGATTGAGCGTGCGTGGTGAAACCAGCCCTGGGGCGCTGCGCGACGACAGTACCGATGGGGGAGCGTGAGGAGACGGGGCGGGTGACGCCGACGAGCTCGGCATCGGCGAGCGCGCCGAGCGCCTCAGCCTCGCTCATCCCGACCACGTTTGGGACTGTTACACCCTCGCTGGTGGCCACAGAGCCCAGCGGGGTAGGGGCGAGCGCTACCGGAGCGGTGCCCTCCAGCGCGCGGGTCATGAACGCGTGCCAGACCGTCGCGGGGACTGATCCGCCGGTGCGGCCTGGCATCGGGATCTGACCTTGGGGGTAGCCCATCCAGACTGCTGCCGATATGACGGGGACGTAGCCAATGAACCACGCGTCCGCATTGCGGGTCGTGGTCCCAGTCTTGCCAGCGGCATCCCAACCGCGTAGCCGCGCCCTCGTTCCTGTGCCACTCGTCACAACTTGTTGCATCACGTCGACCATCGTGGCGTTGACACGGGGATCGAGCACTTGCCGGGGCTCGGGCTTGCGCTCGTAGATGACGATGCCGTCCGGACCGGTGACCTTGTTGATAAGTGACGCCGCGACGTGGCTCCCACCGTTCGCGAAGGTGGAGTAGGCCGAGGCCATCTCAAGGGGGGTTACGCCGTGCTGGAGGCCACCGAGGGCGATCGCGGGGTTACGCACGCTGCCCATCGCCTCATCGATGTTGATGCCCATCGCTCCGGCGGTCTCGACCACAGGGTCAGTGCCAATGATGGTGATGAGCTGGGCGAACGCCGTGTTCACGCTTTTGATGAGGGCGGTGCCCATAGCGATCCGCCCGTAGTCGGCCCCATCGTAGTTCGACACGCCTCGCCGCGACCACTCAGACAATCCGGAGCCGCGCAGGATCAGCGGGCTGTTGCCAGCGAGCCGGTAGCTGATCGGGTAGCCCCGCTGGACAGCGGTTGCCATGACGAACGGCTTGAACGACGATCCGGGCTGGCGGCGGCCTTGCGTCGCCAGGTTGTACTGGGCCTGAGTGAAGTCGGACCCCCCGTAGATCGCGAGGATACGGCCGTCGCGCGGGTCGACCGCAGCGATCGCCGCCGTCGGGCCGTTCGGATTTCCGAGGTACCGAGCCACGACGTCGCGCGCGATGTGTTGGAGCCGTAGGTCGATCGAGGTTTCGATCTTCAATCCCCCACCGAAGAACAGTGCGGAGCGGGCATCACGGTCTGGCCCGAAGGCCGGGTTGTCCAAGAACTCCTGCTTGACCGCCTCGACGAGGTAGGGATCGACCGGAGTGTTGACGCGGGGGGGCAGCACCCCGAGCGGCGTTCGGGCAACGAAGTCGGCTTGGGTCTCCGTGAGGTACCCGAGCTTGGCCATTTCCTGGAGGATGTAGTTGCGCCGGGCCAGCGCCTCCAGCGGGTGGCGGCGTGGGTCTAGGCGCCCAGGCGAACGGATGATGCCGGCGAGCAGCGCCCCCTGCTCGACCCGGAGCTGGGCCGGATCGAGCACGCCGAAGTACTCTTCGGCGGCTGCGGCGATCCCGTAGGCGCCCCAGCCGAAGTACACCTGGTTCAGGTAGCGCTCAAGGAGCTGCTCTTTCGTGAACGTGCGCTCCAGCGCGATCGCGTAGGCGAGCTCGTTGAGCTTGCGCTCCAGGGACTGCTCGTTACCCACGGCGCTCTTCGCGATCTGCTGGGTAATAGTCGAGCCACCTTGGACGATCTCGCCCGCCCGGAAGTTCGCGAGGACCGCACGGGCGATGCTGTCCCGGTCGTAGCCGTGGTGCTCCCAAAACCTCCGGTCCTCGGCGGTGATGACCGCCTGCTGCACATGCTTCGGGACTGAGTTGAGCCCGACGACCTTCCGGTCAATCTCGTCGTGGACCACAGCGAGCACACTGCCGTCCCCGGCGAAGAGCACGGACCGCTGGGCCAAGGAAGGGAGCACAGGCTGCTCGGCCGGCGCGATCCCAAGCTCCATCGCGCGGATCGCGCTGCGCCCTGCCTCGGGCAGCAGCAAGGCCGCCATCATGAGAAGGATGAGGAGCCCGGCGATCCCACCAGCGGTGATCCCTGCCGCGCGCCCGGCGAGTGACCACGCCTGAGACTCCGGCGTCTGGTGCCGCCCGGGCGGAGCAGCCGCCCCGCTGAAAAGCCGCGCACGTCCCCGGCGCACGGCCGGCGGGGCAAAGACCACCCCCGCGTGTATCCCACCGAACCGCTCATCCACCGCGCTCGCCCAGCCGCTCAGCGTCTGCCGCATGCGATCGAACCGCGCGGTCAGCCAGCGGCCAGGGCCGGCGGCTCGCGCGCTGGCCACTGCCATCACCCGCTCTTGCGCGGGCAGAAGCCGTGCTCGCGCTGACGTGAGCTGGTCCCGCGCCGAGTGGACCCTTGGGGCCGCCTGGGTACGCGCGGCCTTTGCCCACTGCCTCCACCGCCGGAGCTGGGCGCGGAGCGCGCGGGCACGCGGGCGCAACCAGGCGTTGGCGCGCAGGGAGGCGCTCGCGCGGGCGCCCCGCAGGGCATAGCTGGCGGCGGCGGTGCGCTGGCGGGCGGCTTGAGCCCATGACGCGGCCCGGATCATGACCCGGGCTCGGGGCCCGCGCAGCGCCGCGACTACGCCTGCCGCTTTCGCTAGGATGAGCCGCGCCTCGACGGCCAGGCGCTCCATTGGTCTGGGAGACCCAGGGCCCCCGGGCATGAGCGATCCTTCTCTGCGCCGAGGTCTCGGCGCGACGGTCTGGAGGTCGTCGCGTCCGTCCATTTGCAATCTGGCCTGATGTCCCCCGGGATTCCGCGCCCACTCTATTCTCACACGTGCGTTGCTTGAACCGCGCCGACGACGATCGCCGAGGGATGCCACCTCGCGGCGGAGATGCCCATCCGTACGAGTATCCATGATCCACCGGACCAATGTGAGACCCTCAAACCGTGACCGATCGACTTGAGCGGCTGATCAATCTGGTGATCGCCCTGCGGGAGGCCCGCCGGCCGCTGCATGCCACCGAGATCCACGCGCGCGTCGCGGGGTATGGCCAGCCTGACCCTGAGGCGTTCCGCAGGATGTTCGAGCGGGATAAAACGGATTTACGCGAGATGGGGGTGCCCATCGAGACGGTGCCGCTGGGCCGGTTTGACGACCGGCCCGGTTACCGCATCGACCCGTTGCGTTATGACCTGCCCGAGGTCCGCCTGGAGCCCGCAGAGCTGGCGGCGCTCGCGATCGCCGTCCAGGCGACGGGCCTGGACGGCGAGGCCGGCTCGGGTTTGCTGAAGCTCGCGGTCGACGCCGGGGACCCGGGCGCGGCCCGTCCGCATGGCGAGGTTGCGGTAGAGGTCGAGTTCGATGCGCCACACCGCAGCGCACTCATGGAGGCACAGCTCGTCCGGCAGGTGGTGCGCTTCACCTACGCGTCCCCGGGCCGGTCATCTACTCGCCGGACGGTCGATCCATACGCGCTGGTGCACCGGCGGGGGCGTTGGTACCTCGTCGGGCACGATCACGACCGGGAGGCCCGCCGCGCGTTCCGGCTTGACCGTATCGTGGGCGGCGTCAAGCGCATTGGCGAGCCCGGCGCCTTCGATCCGCCAGCAGACGATGTGGGCATCGACGATGTCCTGCCACCGGTGCCGGAGGGCGTGCCGGAGACCGCCGAGGTCGTCGCTGCGCCGGAGGTCGCATGGCTCGTCGCCCGCCGGGCGCGCGGCGCTGGCACGCAGGAGCCCGCGAGGGGCCACGAGACCTCAGAGGGGACCTTGGGGACGTCGCCGATTCCGGATGGCGACACGGCGTTCACCGTACCGGTCGGAGACCCTGAGCAGTTCATCGGGTGGGCGCTGGGGTTCGGGCCGGAGCTTGAGGTGCGTGTCCCCCCAGAGCTGCGTGCGGAGATCATCAAACGGCTTACCTGGCTGGCCAAACGCTCATGACCACCGAGGCCCCCCGCGCACGACGCACGCTCGCCCGGCTGGAGCGCATCCTCGTCCTGGTCCCGTGGCTCCTCGATCATCCAGGCGCGGACTTAGAGGAGGTCGCCAGCCGGTTCGGGATTACCGCAGCGGAGCTGGCTGACGATCTCGATGTGCTCGGCTACTGCGGGGTGCCTGGCTACGGCGGCGGTGACCTTGTCGAGGTGTCGATCTTCGGTGGCCGCGTGGCCGTACGGATGGCTGATTTCTTCCGCCGGCCGCTGCGGTTGTCGCTCCGCGAGGCGTTAACCCTGCTGCTCGCGGGACGGGCCCTGGAGGGGGTGCAGGGGTTCGGGCAGTCCGCAGAGCTGCGGCGCGCGGTGGCAAAAGTCGAGCGGGCGTTGGGTGGCGTGGCCACACCGAGCCTCGCGATCGATCTGTCAGGCCCAGGCGACGAGCACCTGCCAGCGCTGCGCGCGGCAGTCGCTGCGGGGCGGGTCATCCACCTGGTCTATCGCTCGAGCTCGAAGGCAGAGACGACTGAGCGTGACGTCGAGCCGTGGGCGCTTATCGGCTTCCGCGGCGCCTGGTACTTGCAGGGCTGGTGCCGGCTGGCGGAGGCGCCGCGAGACTTCCGCCTTGACCGCATCCGCGCCGTGAGCGTCACGGAGGAGGTTGTCCCGGGGGATCGGCCGCGCCAGCAAGCGTCACCTGCCTATGAGCCGCGCGCCGGGCACGCCACTGTGGTCCTCGACCTCCGCCGCCCAGCCTGGTGGGTCGCGGAGTGGATCGTCTGTGAGCGCGTTGAGGAGATCGAGCGCCACGAAATTCGACGTATCACGATGCACACCTCACAGCTCGAATGGGTAGCGCGCCTGCTTCTACGGCTCGGTGAGCATGCGGAGGTGGTCGCGCCGGCAGAGCTAACAGCACGGGTCGCCCGGCTCGCTTCGGAGGCCCTCGACCGGTACCAAACACACTAGTCACTATGTGGGGGTTGAAAATCACCCCCGGAGGGCATACCCGAATGGGAGTCAAACGCGTCTTCTTGACTGATGGTCCTCTAGGACTAGAGAACATGGCCACCGCGATGGGGGCAACGACAGCGGGGCATGAAGCGCCCCCAGGCAAAGAAATGACAGGCGGTAGGAGATGACCACAATAAAGGCAACGTGCCCTGGATGCGGTGAGGTCGGGCTCATGCCGGGGGAGATCGAGCTTAGGGTCGACAGGTCCGGCGGGGGAGCGTCCTTCTACGCGTTTACCTGCCCGTCCTGCCTTGACGTGATCCGCAAACCAGCTGACGACCGGGCCATCCGCCTGTTGATCTCAGGGGGTGTGCGCATCCTGGCGCTTGAGGTTGCGCCTGACCCGGAGCCTCGCCCGCTCGCCGAGCGCTTTGACTGGCCACCTATCACGCATGACGATCTTCTCGACTTTCACGGGCTGCTGGAACGCGACGGCTGGTTCGATGACCTCGTCGCGTTGACGGGCACCTGCAGCTGACAGCTCCGGTGGCCAGGGCCCCGGGGGCGAGGCCCTGGCCACCAGGAGCTACGGGGCGCTACCATCACACTCGTGACACCAGTCGTTGCTCTCGCGCTCGCGCTCATGGTGATGGCGATGGGCGCAGCGTTCGTCGCGGGGCTCCAACTCGCGCGAGCGGTCTCCAACCTCTCCAGCCGCGCCCGTGCCTCCGCAGACCAGATCCGACCGCTCACTGATGCGCTCAGCCAGGGCACAGTCGTGACTACGGCCGAGGTCGAGGCGCTGACCGAGTCGGTGGGGCGCCTTACCGCATCGCGGCAAGAGGGGTCGCGCAGGCCGCGCTGACATACACTCGCAGCGCAGTGACTTCGGTGTTCCCAATCCTCTACGGCGAGGAGGACCCCCCATGCCTAACCTCGGTGGCGGAGAACTCATCGGGTTGATCGTGGTGCTCGTCATGATCTTCGGAGCGAAGAAGCTGCCGGAGCTGGGTAGCTCGATTGGCAAGAGCATTAAGAATTTCAAAAAGGGCATGGAGGAGGCCCATGCGGACGACGAGGAGCCACGAGCATCGGCCTCGACGTCAAAGCCCGACCAGCAGTAGCTGTCAAGGCCGGTAGCACACGCTCTTCGCGTACGCGCATATGACCGCGACCGAGAATCGGCCGCCCCGCCCCCGTGACGACGAGTACATCCCGGGCGGGGAGATGACGCTCTTCGAGCATCTCCAGGAGCTGCGCCAGCGGATCGTGAAATCCGCGATCGGGATTACAGTCGGGTTCGTCGTTGGGTTCATCTTGCGGGCCCCGCTCCTTGACCTCCTGAAGGGACCGTACTGCGGGGCGCTCCGCCCCAGCGACGCGGAGTGCGGCCTGTCGATCATCCAGATCCTCGACCCGTTCCTCGTCAGCTTCAAAGTCGCCGCGGTCATGGCGGTCCTCATCGGCGGCCCAATCACCTGCTACCAGATCTGGCGCTTTGTGACACCGGGACTCCGGCCGATCGAGCGCCGGTATGCCTTGCCGTTCATTTTCCTGTCTGGGCTGCTGTTCGCGATGGGCGGCGCGCTCGCCTACTACATCATCCCGGCTGGCCTGGAGGTCTTGCTCTACTTCGCAGGCAGGAACTACAACTTCGTGATCAGCCTGAACGGGTACGTCGACTTCCTCCTCAAGACGATGCTCGCGTTTGGGTTCGCCTTCCAGTTCCCATTAGCGATCGCCATGTTCACGCTGATGGGAATCGTGTCCGAGGACGGGCTGCGCCGGTTCCGCCGGTACGCGCTGTTCGGCGCGTGCGGGGTTGGCGCCGTCGCCACCCCTCAGCAGGACCCGTTCTCGATGTTCGCGCTGGCGGTTCCCCTCGTCGTGTTCTACGAGGGCAACATCCTGTTCGCCAAGCTCGTCGAGCGGGGCAGGATGCGCCGCGCGTCGCGGGATCTCGCGCGAATAGAGTGAGCCTCCTCGCTGACTTCGCTGCCGGATACGCGTTTGGGCTCGACGATTTCCAGGTCGCCGGGATCACTGCGCTGATCGAGGGCCGCTCGGCGCTCGTCGCCGCGCCGACCGGCGCGGGCAAGACCGTCGTTGGGGAGTTCGCGGTGTGGCGGGCGCTGCGCGAGGGCGGTAAGTGCTTCTACACGACCCCCATCAAAGCGCTGTCGAACCAGAAGTTCTTCGACCTCACCGCCTGGCACGGCCCCGATGCAGTCGGGTTGCTCACCGGCGACAACGCGGTGAACGGCGATGCGCCCGTGGTGGTCATGACCACGGAGGTGCTGCGCAACATGCTCTACGAGGCTTCGCCGGCCCTGCGCGGCCTCCATGCGGTCGTGCTCGACGAGGTCCATTACCTGGCCGACCGTGAGCGTGGGCCGGTGTGGGAGGAGGTGATCATCCAGCTTCCCGCCTCGGTGCAGCTCGCCTGCCTGTCCGCCACGGTGTCGAACGCGGAGGAGTTTGGCGCCTGGCTGCGCGCTGTGCGGGACGGCTGCGACGTCGTGATCTCCGAGCACCGGCCTGTGCCGCTCCAGCACCACTACGCGGTGAACGACCGGATCTACCCGGTGTTCCGCCGCGCAAAGGACCGTGTGCCGAACCCGGACGTGCTCATGCTCGAGCGCCAGGCCAGCATCAGGCGGGGGCCAGGGCGGCCGAGCGGCGTGCGGCTGCGCCCACCCCGCCGGTCAGACCTTGTCCTAGAGCTCCAACGGCGAGGATGGCTGCCAGCGATCACCTTCATTTTCAGCCGGGACGGGTGCAACGCGGCCGTCGAACAGCTCATCCGCGACGGGCTGCGGCTGACCTCTCCCGAGGACCGGGTGATGATCCGCCGGATCATCGACGAGCGCACCGGGGACCTTCCCGCCGACGACCTGGAGGCGCTCGGCTACGGCTGGTGGGCCGCTGCCCTCGAGCACGGGATCGCCGCTCACCACGCGGGCATGGTCCCGCTGTTTAAAGAGACCGTCGAGGAGTTGTTCGTCCGTGGCTTAGTGAAGGTCTGCTTCGCGACTGAGACGCTCGCGCTCGGGATCAACATGCCCGCGCGGACGGTCGTGATCGAACGGCTGGAGAAGTGGAGCGGCCAGCGGCACGAGCTGCTCACCCCAGGCCAGCTCACCCAGCTCACCGGGCGGGCGGGCCGGCGTGGCCTCGATGACTTCGGCCATGCTGTCGTCGCCTACCAGCGCGATGTCGACTTCCGCACCGTGGCGTCGCTGGTCAGCCGGCGCACGGAGCCGCTGCGGTCGAGCTTCGCGCCCTCCTACAACATGGCGGTCAACCTGCTCCGCCGGCACGGGCGCGCCGAGGCCGAGGCGCTGCTCTCCCGCTCGTTCGCGCAGTTCCAGGCCGACGCCGAGGTGAGCGCCGAGGCGGAGCGCATCGCGCGGAACCGCGCCGCCTTAGAGGGCTACGCCGGCCGGCTGGTGTCCTCGCGGGGTGATTTCGGCGAGTACTGGGCGCTCCGCCGTGAGCTGTCCCGGCTGGAGTCGGCGGGCGCCCGCGCGCGCCGGCAGCGGCGCGCTGACGCTGTCGCCGAGGCCGTCGAGGGGCTCCGCCCCGGCGACGTCGTGCGTCTGCCGAAGACTGGGAGGCGCGGGCACATCGCAGCGGTCGTCTCGCGGACGTCGTCGCGGACCGGCACGCCCCTGGCCGGGGTCGTGACCGACGATCGGCGGCACGTTCGCCTCGGCCCGCGCGAGTTCGACGAGCCCCCACGGGCGGTCGGTTGGGTTGACCTGCCGAAGGAGGGCGGGCCGCGCCAGCCGGCCTACCGCAAGGCCGTCGCCAGCGCGCTGCACCGGGTCGACGCATCGGGTCCTGGCCGTGCGCCGGTTCTTCCCGGCGCTCCTGACGACGGGCGGGTCGACAGGCTGCGCGCCGCGCTGCGTGCCCATCCTGTCCACTGCGACCCAGACCTGGGCGAGCTGGAGGCCTGGGCGCGCTGCCATGACGACCTGCGGGCCGAGACCGAGCGCCTCGAGCGTCACGTGCGCCGGCAGACATCCTCGATCGTCCGGCAGTTCGACCGGATCGTCGGGGTGCTCATCGACCTTGGCTACCTGGACGACACACCCGCTCCGACCGAGCACGGCCTCCGGCTGGCGACGCTCTACGCCGAGACCGACCTCGTGCTCGCCGAGGCGCTGCGCCGTGGAATCCTTGATGACCTCGACGAGCGGGCGCTCGCCGCCGTCGCGAGCGTGTTCACCTACGAGACCCGGACGAGGGACGCCCCTGAGCCCCCCCTGCCGACCGCGGCTGTCCGCCAAGCCGTCAACGCCATCACCGGCCTCTGGGCCGACGTGACCGCCCGCGAGGAGGCCGCTGGGGTCCCCCTCACCCGCCCGCTGGACCCTGGCTTCGCCGACGTGCTCTGGCGCTGGGCAGCCGGCACCGACCTTGACGAGGCGCTCTGGGACGTCCCGATGACAGCCGGTGACTTCGTCCGGAACACCAAGCAGGCCGCCGACCTCCTTGGCCAGATCCGCGAGGCCATGCCCGGCACGGCGCTCGCGCGCACCGCCCGCGCTGCCGCCAAGGCCATCCTCCGCGGTGTGGTGGCCTACACCGGCGTGTAGTGGTGGGGTGAGATCTTGCCGATGACTGGCCAGGCCACGGTGGGGCCTCAGGTAACGAGACGCGTGCGGAGCGCTCCAACATGCGATCGCGTGCTGCGGCTGGCGGCGTCATGACGAGCCCGTTTGGGCCGTTGCGCGTGATCGCGCGCCCGCAGGCGAACCGGGGTGAGGTAGGGCGAGCGTTGCCGGCGCTGCGGGCTGCGCTCGACGGGCGGGGCTTGGCGCACGACGTCGTGGAGGTCTCCTCAGGAGCCCGGGCGCAGCAGGCGGCGCAGGCGGCGCTTGAGGAGGGGGTGCGCTACCTCGTCGCGGCGGGGGACGACCCGACGATCGGCGGGGTGGTGAACGGGATGCTCGCCCGGGACGGGAGCTCCCGGCGCGAGGACGCGGTTCTCGGCGTGGCCTGGTCCGGCTCGGACAGCGACCTGCCGCGCACGTTCGGCCTGGACCGCACGCCAGAGGTTGTCGCCGCGCACCTAGCGGGCGACGGGACGATGTTGATCGATGCCGGCAGAGCCGAGTTCGTGGACCTGCGGGGTGAGCCTGCCCAGCGGTGGTTTGTGAACGTCGCCGAGGTGGGCTGGGGCGCGCATCTCATCCGGCTCTCTGCCCGGATGACACGGTGGCTCGGCCGGCTCGGGCACCTGCTCGCCGCGTATGGCGCGATCCGCGCGCTGGATCGGCAGGAGGCGACGGTGACCGTCGCGCACACTGGCGCCACCGTCCCCGTCACCGAGGTCGTGGTGGCAAATGGCCAGTTCAGTGGCACCGGAATGAAGATCGCCCCTCGCGCGCTTCCGGACGACGGGAAGTTCAACGTCCAGGTGTTTACCGGGGACCGCAGCCAAGTTTTCCTGATGACCCAGCAGATTTTCCGCGGCGAGCACCTTCCGCACCCGCAGATCATCGAGTGGCAGTCGCCCACCGTCGCACTCGCCCCGCCCCGCCCGCTGCCTGTGGCGGCTGACGGCCAGTTCCTTGGCTACACGCCAGCGGCGTTCAGCCTCGCCCCCCGCGCCTTGCGCCTCAAAATCTGACGTTCAGTACTAATCCTCGCTAGACACCGCGCGCGAGGCATGGTTACGTTTTTTGCAGAAAGCGATAGCTCCCGATAGTGACGCCTCGCGGGAACGGCGGGACGAGTACATACGGAGAGCAACTGATGGACCACTTGTCGCAGGCGGTGGACACACGGAACACACGGGGGGCATGGACGGGTGAAGGCGCTGGGCCGGTCAAGGCTCGGAAGAGGCTCGCCACGGCGCGGTCCCCCCGGGGAGATATCGCTCGCGCGAAGCATCGGGCAGCAGGGCGGCCCTCGCGCGCACCGCGGGAGTTCGTGGTCGCAGCGCTCGTAGTGTTGGCCCTCGCTGGAGTGTCGACCACCGCCTCGACCTACCGCGCCGGGGTGGCCTGGCGGGACCGGGCGAACACCGAGATCATCCGCACCCAGGAGTTCGCCGCGCGGCTGAGCGATGCCCAGACGCGGCTTGCGGCAGCCACCCAGGACCTGTCCAAGGCCCACGGGCAGCTCGCAGCGGCGACCAGCCAGCTGCAACGCTCTGAGGGAGACGTCATCCAGCTGGAGCGCCGCATCCAAGCTCTAGGAACCGAGAAGGCGAGGGCCGAAGACGAGCGCGAGGCGGCACGGGACGACCGCGACCGGCTTGCAAAGGTCGCCAGCCTCGCCATGCGCGCCGGCCAGGACATCGACATCTGCGTGAGCCGTTTGTCGAAGTGGCTCGAGAGCCGGCCGTTGCCTTTTGCCGCTACCCAGCAGGGGCAGTGGGCGGCTTGGGCGAGCAGCGGCGATTCGGTCGCCGCGGCCTGCGGGAACGCGTATGTCCCCAACGATCGGCTCAAGACCGTCCTTAACGGCAATGGCTAGGGGCGCCGCGGGGTGGCTCACCGCCCTGGCGTTGGCGGCGACCGCGTGCCTCGCCCCGCCGCCGCCGGTGGCGGAGCCGCCCGCGGTGACAGCGGGGGCGGGCGGGAGCGCCGCGCAGCCTCCAGTCGCGGTCACCGTGCGGGCTGACTCGCTGGAGCGGGCCGCCCGTGAGTTGACCGTGCGCGTCCGGGCCAGCGGCTGCGGCGGCGTGGCGACGGGGTCGGGATTCGCCATTGCCGGTCGCGCGCTGGTGACGAACCGCCACGTCGTCGCGAACGCCTCCGATATCCAGGTGAACACCTGGGACGGGCGGTCCCTCAACGCTGCGGTGTCGCGCGTCGCATATGACACTGACCTGGCGCTTGTCGTGGTCGACGGCGAACTGCCGCTTGCCGGCACGCTCGCGCCGGGGGACGCTCGGCCTGGTGGCCAGGTGATGGTGGCCGGGTTCCCACGCGGCGGGCAGCAAATAGTCGCCGAGGGCAACATCCTGGACTACGTAGTCGGCGCGAACCTTGGGAATAGCACCAAGGTCATGCGCTTGAGCACGACCGTTCAGCCCGGCAGCTCAGGTGGTCCAGTCATCGACCAGCGCGGCGAGGTCGCTGGCATTGTGTACGCGATCGAACTCGCCTCCCACCGCGCGCTGGCTATACCGGCCTCGTCGGTGCGGTCGCTGCTGCGAGAGGAGCTGACCGCGCCTCCGGCGCTGGCCTGCTGAGGCCGTATGATCGCTGGCGTGACCTCTCTTAACCAACCAGAGCGCAGCGCACTTGAGCAGGATGCGCTGGAGCGAGCCGCCTCCCAGATGGCGGTGGCAGGCATCGACGCGTTGCTCATCGGACCGGGCGCAGACCTGTACTACCTTGTTGGCTACCACGCGCTGCTACTTGAGCGGCTCACGCTCCTGGTGGTCCGTGCCGACGGGGCGCACGGCTTGGTGGTGCCTCGCCTCGAGCGGCCCCGGGCCGAGCGCTCGGGCGTCGCCGACCGTGTGGCGATCCACGACTTCGGTGAAACCGACGACCCATTCGCCCTCGTCAGCCGCCTGCTCGACGGAGTCCCGCCGGGCGCGACGCTCGGCGCGGGCGACCGGCTGTGGGCGGCGTTCCTCCTGGGCCTCCAGGCGGCCCGGCCGGAGGCGAAGTGGACGAGGGCGAGCGCCGTGACCCGCGAGCTGCGCATGCGCAAGACCCCCGCTGAGATCAGCGCGCTCCGTCGCGCAGGCCAGGCGATCGACCGGGTGCACGCCCGGATCCCAGAGTTCCTGCAGCCCGGCCGCACCGAGGCGGAGGTCGGCCGTGATATCGCCAATGCGATCCTCAGCGAGGGCCACCAAGAGGTGAACTTCGTCATCGTCGGATCTGGGCCCAACGGCGCGTCGCCCCACCACGAGACCGGCGACCGGGTCCTCGCCAAAGGCGACCCTGTCGTCGTTGACATCGGGGGGACCCTCGACGGCTACTGCTCAGACTGCACCCGGGACTACCTCGTGGGCTCGCTAGCGCCTGCCGGCTACGCCGAGGCGCACGTGGTGTTGGAGGCCGCGCAGCGCGCGGCTTGCGAGGCCGTCCGGCCTGGGGTCACCGCTGAGGCGGTTGACGCCGCCGCCCGTGACGTGCTGGCCGAGGCCGGTTACGGCGAGGCGTTCGTTCACCGGACTGGCCATGGGATCGGCCTGGAGGAGCACGAGGAGCCGTACATCGTCGCCGGCAACGACCTTGTGCTGGAGCAAGGCATGGTGTTCTCGATCGAGCCTGGCATCTACCTCGGGGGCCAGTTCGGGATGCGCGTCGAGGACATCGTCGTCGTGGCCGAGGCCGGGTGCGAGCGGTTCAACCAGCTGCCCCGCGGGGTCGTCATCGTCCCATGACCCGGGCGGGGGCGCGGCAGGCGTGAGCCGGATCGTGAGGAGCATGAGCCAGATCCAGCGGAGCGTGATCTGCCGCGGCCTGCGCAGATGAGCGGGGCGCTCGACCATCGTGTGCGGGACGCGCGGATCGTCCGGCGCGCGTTGCGAGCGGGCCTCGTGACGTGGGGGGCGCTCTCGGCTGGGCTGATCCTGGCGGTCCGCACGGTCGGGCTGGGCGGCCGTGCGGGACTGACGGTCGTGATGCTCGCGCTCTGCTTCGGATCGGCGGTGTCGAGCGCCTGGCTGCTCCTCGCGCTCCTGCTCGACACGTTCGCCAGCGAGCAGGTCGGCCGGCGGCGGTTGGCCTGGACCGCTGCCGTGGTCATCCTCACCATGGCCGCGCCGATGTGTGTGCTTGGCGCGCAGAGTCCGGGTTAGGGTTGCGCCATGCCTGAGTTTCGTTGCCAGAAGTGCGGCGCGTCGTTCGCGCTGCCTGAGCATGTCATCCAGCGCTATCCCGGCTGGACCCCGAGGGAGTGCCGGGCGTGCCGGAATGGCGGGAATGGATCCAAGCAACACGGCCAGCGGCGGGTGGAGGAGGACCTCCCCGTGGCCCAGGTGCTCGAGCGCTACCACGGCGGGCCGCAGGATGGCGTGTTCACCGACGGCAGCGCGCACCCGAACCCAGGGCAGGGTGGCTGGGGCGCGGTGTATGTCGTTGGCGGCGAGGTCGTTGACCAGGCCTACGGCAGCGAGCCGGACACGACGAACAACCGGATGGAGCTCACCGCGCTCCTGCGCGGCTTTGACCTCGTGCCTGTGGGCACGCCCGCGACCGTCTACTCGGACAGCAACCTGTGCGTACGGACGATCAACGAGTGGGCACCCAAATGGGCGGCCAACGGCTGGCGGCGCAAGGGCGGGCCGATTGCAAACCTTGACCTTGTCCAAGCGGTGCACCGCAAAGCCCAGCAGCGACCTGAGCTGCGGCTTCGTTGGATCCGCGCGCACGATGGCTCTCGCTGGAACGAGTACGCGGATGCGCTCTCGACCGCCTATCGCCGCCGCGTCCTGTGACCCTCAGCCCACTCTTGCGAGACCTGGATGGATGCGGTTGAGCGCCGCTTGCGGCGTACCATCGTGGGATGCGTACGGACACCCCGCCGCTCCTGCTGGTCGCCGATCGGGTGAGGACTCTCGCGCCGGCGCAGCCGGAGGCGCGTGCGGTGCTGGTGGCGAATGGGCGCATCCAGTGGGTGGGCGATCATCCTGACGACGCCCCGCGCAACCGTGTCCGGCGTGTCGACCTTGACGGCGCGCTGCTCCAGCCGGCCTTCGTCGATGCGCACGCGCACCTGACCACGACTGGGCTCGCGCTCGGTGGGGTGGATCTCACGATGTGCCAGTCGGTCGCCGACTGCGTCGCGGCGGTCCAGGCGATCGCCGAGATCACGCCCGGCCAGGTGATCTGGGGGAGTGGCTGGGACGACCTGTCCTACCCGGAGGGCCGCCCGCCGACCGGGGACGAGCTTGCGAAGGCTGCGGATGGCCGGCCGGTGTTCCTCACCCGCGTGGATGGCCACTCAGCGGTGGTCGACCAGAACAGCCTGGAGGCCGCGCCCCTCGAGCGTGCCGAGGGGGTCGAGCGTGACGCGACCGGCCGTCCCACCGGGCTGCTGCGTAAGGAGGCTGTGCACGTCGCGCGCCGCTGGTTCTGCGCGGAGCTGTCGGACGCCCAGCTCATGCAGGCGCGGCACGCCGTAGCCCGGCACGCCGCGTCGCTGGGGATCGCGAGCGTCCATGAGATGAATGGGCCCGACCAGATGGGCGCCCGCGACTTCGACGCGTGGCTTGAGGGCGACTGGCCAATCGAGGTCATCGGGTATTGGGGTGCGGGCGATCTCGACTTCGTCGCCGCGCGCGGGTTACGGCAGGTCGGCGGCGCGTTGCTGCTTGACGGCACGCTCGGCAGCCATACCGCCGCGCTGGAGGAGGACTATGCCGACGCGCCCGGCGCGGGTTACCTCTACGAGTCCGACACCGATGTCGCCGCCTTCCTGATCGAGGCCACCCGCCGCCGGTACCAGGTGGGGTTGCACTGCATCGGCGACCGGGCGGTGCGCCAGGCGGTTGAGATGCTTGAGATCGTCGCGAGCCGGCTCGGGCTCCGCGCGGTCCGCGCCGCCCGCCACCGGTTGGAGCATTGCGCGCTCGTGCCCCCGCCGCTCATCCCGCGGCTCGCGACCCTCGGCGTCGTCGCGAGTGTCCAGCCAGCGTTTGATGCGAGGTGGGGTCACCGTGGCGGGCTGTACCAGCGGCGGCTGGGCCGCCAGCGCGCTGAGCGTATGAATCCACTCGGGCCGCTCGCTGACGCAGGGGTGACGCTCGCGTTCGGGTCGGACCTCTCATCGACGCTGGACCCGTGGGTCACGGTCTCAGCCGCCGTCTCACATCACCGGCCGGCGTTCCGCGTCGGCTTAAGCACCGCCCTTGAGGCGGCGACGATCGGCGGGCGGAGAGCCGCCCGGCAGCCCCGCGTCGGCCCGATCGCCGCGGGGCAGCGAGCTGATCTGGCCGCGTTCATGATCGAAGGCGACCGTGCGGACCGCTGCATTCTCACGATGGTCCGTGGCAGGGTCGTCTACGGCTCTGGTGAAATCCTGTCGTGAGCCTGCAATGCAGCCTGCTCCTCGTCGCTGCGGGCGTGCATACGCTGGATGAGGCGCAGGTGGCGCCAGCGCGTGCCCTGGCGCTCGACGGGGACCGGATCGCTTGGGTAGGGCGTGTGGCGGAGGCGCCCCAGACCGATCGGGTAGCCGACCTGGGCGGCGCCTGGGTGACTCCGGCCTTTGTCGACGCGCATGTGCATGCGACCGCGACGGGACTCGCGTTGGCCGGCGTCGATCTCGCCGGCGCGGCGAGCGCTGCGGAGTGCCTCGACCGGCTTGCGCGCCACGCGGCCGAAGCTCGACAGGACCCAGTCATCATTGGCGCTAGCTGGGACGACTTCGCCTGGCCCGAGCAGCGGCCCCCCCGGGCCGAGCAACTCGCCCAGGCCGCCCCCGGGCGCAGCGTGCTGCTCGTCCGCGTGGACGGGCATAGCTGCCTCGTTGACCCGGCAACGCTCGCGCGGCTGCCATTGCGCCACCTTGAGGGGGTTGACCGGGACGCGGACGGAGCTCCGACAGGTTTGCTGCGCGAGTCGGCGTCCGAGGCCGCGCAGACATTGGTGCGTGGCTTGCTCACGCCCGCTCAACTCGCGGCGGCCAGGCAGGCGGTTTGCGACCGCGCGGTGGCGCTTGGGATCGGATCATTTCACGAGATGGGCCATCCCGGCTTGTCCGGCCGGGAGGACGCGATCGTGTGGGCGACAGGGCGGTGGCCTGTCGACGTTGTGACCTGGTGGGCTGAGCTCGACCCAGATCCAAGCCCCGTCCTGAGACCAGGCGGCGACCTCTTCCTCGACGGCTCGATCGGCACCGGAACCGCGGCCACGACGAGCCCATACCAGTGCGGCGACCGCCTCACCTGCGGAGAGCTTTTCCATCCCGACGAGGCGGTTGCCGAGTTTTTCACCGCTTGCACGCGGGCGGGCCGGGGCGCGGGCGTACACGCGATTGGCGGTCGCGCCATCGAGCAGGCGCTCCGGGCGCTTGAGGTGAGCGCGGACCTCGCCGGTCCCGGCGCGGTCCGCGCATGCCGTCACCGGATCGAGCATGCCGAGCTGCCGAGCGAGGGACAGATCCGGCGCATGGCGTCACTCGGCGTTGTCGCGAGCGTCCAGCCGGCGTTCGATGCCGCATGGGGTGGCAATGGCGGGATGTATGCCGCCCGGTTCGGACCGGATACGGCAAAGAACTCGAACCCGTTCGCCTGGTTTGCCCGTGAGCGCGCCCGGCTTGCCTTCGGATCGGACTCAACCGTCACACCCTTAGACCCTTGGGGCGCGGTTGTCGCTGCCGAGCGGCACCGTGGCGGCTGGGGTATCGACCGGCGGGCAGCGCTGATCGCGCACACGCTTGGGGGCCGATACGTCGCGGGTCAAGATGACATCGGGCCGCTGCGCCCCGGCGCTCGCGCTGATTTCGCCGTCTGGCCAGACGACCCGCTCGCCGTCGATGATCCCCGCTGCCTGCGCTGTCTCGCCACGGTCATCTCCGGCCAGGTGATGTACGGCGATCTGCAGTGTTGACGAGCGTGCCCCGGAGCCCTACTCTCCCTCCACCTCAGTGCTCCCAACCGGAAGTACGGTCCGCATCGAGGGTGCGGCTGCGCTCGCGTCGCCAGGCGCGACGAGTGCGCGTAGCCGGAGGCTACGTGTGCGAGGAGCAACGCCGCGAGGCGAGATGCAGGCGCAGCCGAATGCGACCGTAATTCCGGGCGGGAGCACTAAGGGCGGTCGGGGACCGCCTCCCGAGGATTGAGGCCACCGGCGCAACGACGCTTCGGACGACAAAGGTGGAATGGGCACGCCCGGTAGGTAACGGCGGCCCCGGAGCCCCCCAGTGGTCGGGCGGCCTCAACAGCTTGCCCAGGCCAAGCCTTGGAGCGCACGCTCCAAGATTTGGCTCGTCCACGGTAAGCGGGAATGCGGGGTCGCGCGCTACCGTTGCGAACCCCGGATCCAGCTGGATCGTTGGAAGCCCGCCTGCCGCCTGAGTCCGTTTCGTGTGCTCGTGGCCCAGATGGGGATATGCACTGGAGGTCTGTCGCCGTGGTAAAGCCAGACGAATACACCGACATCGACGATCTTGAGGACCTCGATGAGGATCTCGATGTCGAGGACCTCGAGGTCGAAGATTTGGACGATGAGGATCTCGACGAAGGCCTCTCCGACGACCTCGACGAGGATCTGGAGGTAGACGGGCTCGGCGAGGAAGAGGATGGGGGCGAGGAAGAGAGCGCCGAGTTCGAAGACGAAGACGAAGACGAGGAAGACGAGGAAGACGAGGACGAGGGCGCTGAGCTCGAGGACGAGGAAGAGGATGAGGAAGAGGAGGAGGCGCTCGACATCCTGTTGGCCAGGGACACGGGGCTCAGCGAGGACCTCGCCAGACTGGATGACGAGGCACGCGACGGCCTCGGAAGCTCAGACGCGCCGATCAGCGCGGGGGAGTTCACGTGCCGGTCCTGCTTCCTGGTAAAGCGCCGCCCCCAGCTGGCCGACGAGGAACGGATGGTGTGCTTGGACTGCGTATGAGAGGCGTGCCCCTGCGGTGACGGCCGCGCCGACAACCCGCATCGAGCAGACACGCCAGGGCATACCGCCCGCCCAGACGGTGACACGCCTGCGCCGTGGGGCGCTCGCGGTTGCTGGTGGCTGGTTGCTCTATGCCGGGCATCCCCCACTCGATCTTGGCTGGGCGGGTCTTGCCGCGCTTGTCCCGCTGCTGCTCTTAGCGCGGGACATCGGCCGGGAGCCGCGGGCGGCGCGCGTCGGCCTCGCCTGGGGCCTGCTCGCCGGCCTGCTGTTTTTCGGCCCGTTGCTCTCGTGGGTCTTCCCCTTCGGGGCGGTCGCGTGGACGCTGCTCGTGCTCATCCAGGCCATGTCCATCGCCGGATTCGTTGCCGGCGTCGCGTGGTGGGGTGAGCGCCCAGGGCGAGCCGCGTTCGCGGTCGCGCTGTGGGTGGCGCTTGAGGCGCTCCGCAGCGTTTGGCCATTCGGCGGCTTCGGCTGGGGTGTGCTCGGCTACACGCAGCACGCTGGTGGGCTGCTCCTTCCCGTCGCCCGCTCGCTTGGGGTGCTCGGCGTCAGCACGGCGCTCGCAGCGCTTGCGGCGTGCGTCGAGGAGGTGGGTGTGCGCGTCGTCCGGCCCCCGCGCGCGGGCGGCGCCAACCCCGACGTGGTGTTCAGCGCCGCGCGAACGCCGATGCTCGCCGCGCTAAGCGTGCTCGTCGCTGCGGTGCTCCTGGCTGGCGAGCCTCCGACCCCCAGCGGTCGCGTTCTCGACATCGCTGCGGTCCAAGCGAGCGGAACGCAGTTCACGAGCGCAGCCGCCGTCGCTCGCATTGACCCCGGCCGTATCGTGCACGTGGCTGAGCGGGTGCTGGAGGCGACGCGTCCCCTGGCCGCCAATCCGCCGACCGTCACCGTCTGGCCCGAGAACTCGCTCGACGCCGATTACACGGACCCGCGCAACGCCCAGCTCCGGGCCGCAGTCGCTGAGGGTCTGCAACTGCTCGACGGCAATACGCTGATCGCGGACACGTTGCTTGACGGCCCCCAGCCCAGGACGCTACGGCACGCGCTGATCGAGATCGCACCAGATGGCTCAGTCACTGACCAGTACGTGAAGCGTAATCTGGTCCCGTTTGGCGAGTACGTGCCGCTCCGGCGATGGCTCGACTGGTTCCCGCCGCTTGAGCAGATTCCCTACGACCAGATCCCTGGTCATGAGCCAGGCGTGTTCGACATCGACGGCGCGAGGATCGGCACGGTGATCTGCTACGAGAATCTCTTCCCGCAGCTCGTCTTCAGCGAGGTTCGGGAGGGTGCGAACCTGCTGGTTGTCACCACCAATAACACAAGCTTCGGCCGCACTCCCATGAGCCGCCAGCACCTCGCGATTAGCCAGCTCCGCGCGGTTGAGACCGGTCGCTGGGTGCTGCACGCTGGGCTTTCTGGAATCTCGGGCATCATCGATCCCTCAGGGGGTGTCCACCAACGCACCGCGCAGTTCGAGCAGGCGATCATCCGTGACAACCTGCCGCTCGTCACTGGCCATACCCCCGCCACCCTGCTCGCCAGCTGGCTCGCCTGGACCGCTGTCGCTCTGACCGTCCTCGCGCTCGCCCTTCGCTGGGGCGCTGTCGCACGAGGCCTCACGCGGTAGAGTCGTCTTCAAGGTGGATTTGCCGAGCTGCGCACATAGCCGGTAGTGGTGTCCAGCGCCAGAGGGTGCGTAGGCAGCTCGAGCCCCGGGAGCGGCGCCGCATTCATTGCTCTTCGGCTCACCGGAAGTCCCCCGGGGCTCGCTATGGCTTAAAGACTCAGCCATAGAGCATTGATCTTCGAGGACTGCCAGGTTCCGGCTGCAAACCAGATCGGCGAGTATCAGCAGAAGCCGCTTAGGCGCCCCCTGATACCTGCGGTTACGTGTCCCCGCCGTTTGCCGCTCCCTAGCTTGGCGGAGGGCAGTGCAGAGCGCAGAGAACCATGAAAGCTAGGACGATTATCGCTACCGCCGCCGTTTCTGTGATAGTCATGCTGATGTCGCTGGTGGGGGCCGTCCCAGCACACGCCGGCGACTGGGATGAGAATATGTTCACTGATGACAGGTTTCCTGGAGGAGTAGTCCGGTTCAAAGCATACGGTGATGTCGTTTTGCTTAAAGACATCCAGGCTGATGATTACGCCGTGTACCTCAAGGTGTGGGACCATACTCAGAGCAAGTTCAAGTACGACTACACCATCGGAGGCGAGGGGCAATCTCGTGAGTTTCGCTCCACGCTTGGTGGTCCGTACAATCTCGCAGAGGACGATGTATTCGGATTCAAAATCTGTCTCGTCAAAAACGGAGCTAGCGTTTCTGTGACACCGCGTATTGGCACAATAAGAATTAGCTTACTCATATAGATGTGGAATGCAGTCTCCCCGTGAGATTCTCGTCTCCTGATGGTGTAGTTCTTATAGGTATCGCATGGAGTGCTTTATGAAGGTCTGTAAAATCTTGGTGATCGTTGTCCTGTCCGTGATGACTGTACTGGCGCCCCTCGTCATCGCCGCTCCAGCGCACGCAGTTGATTGGGATGAGTGGATGTATACTGAAGATGCCTTCCCCGGAGGAAGGGTCCAGTTCGAGGCGTATGGTGACATCGTCAAGCTCTGTGACATCGACGCTGATGGCCATGGGGTATGGCTGCGGGTTAGAGACGATACCCAGAAGATAACCAAGTACACCTACACCATCGGTGGCGAGGACCGCTGCCAGGAATTTCGGTCTGCATTGGGTGGAAAATATAATCTTAAGGAAGGTGATACCTTCGAGTTCAAGATCTGCCTGATGCATTATGATCACAAAGAGTTTTGTGATACGGCGTACTGGAAGAACAAGAACTAACGCCCGGTGCCGATCGCTCCCCTGGCTGGCGACCCGCTCACGCCCCGGCAGTAGCAGCTAACCTCTTGTGGACTGCGGCGGGTCGTGGTGATCACGCTGGCGTGTACTGACCATGAGGGGGCGTCCCGATGCCGGCGGTCGTGGAGCTGATGCCGGTATCGTAGAAGCGCTGCGCGATCGGCTGCAGAGCTGCGCCTGCGCATATCCTCGCAGGTCAACGGGTTGCGGTACGCCGAAGAGTCAGGGACCGGCTTTCAGTGGTTAGAATGGACGAACCCGCGCAGCGTGGCAGCATTTCGGCAGCTCAGAGGTGCTCAGCCGCCCCCGTCATCTAGCGGTCTAGGATACCGGCCTTTCAAGCCGGCGGCGCGGGTTCGAATCCCGTCGGGGGCACTTACAGGGCTCTGAGCTGCGGAAACGCGGTGAGGCTGAGGGCCGTGGCACAGCTGCTCTGTCGAGTTTCCTCAGCCAGAGCACCGGCTCGGAGAGCTCATCCGTCAGTGTCAGGATTCAGCGGGGATACCGTACCGCAGGAGGCATGAAAGTTATCTAAAGCCTCTGAAGGCTCGCAGCCAGGCAGCTGGCAGCGGGTGACGTAGGTGACCGATTTGCGTTGACGATATAGCAAGCTGGCTATACTCTGGCGATGCGAGACGTTGAGGTCCATGACGAGGTTCGCGAGTGGTTCGTGTCGCTGTCAGAGGAGCTGCAAGACCGTGCCGCCGGCAAGATCGACCTGCTGGTGGAGCAGGGTGACCAGTTGCGCATGCCGCACAGTCGGGCGCTCGGACGCGGGCTGTTCGAGCTGCGATTTCGGTTAGGTAAGGAGGCCCGGCGGATTACGTACTGGTTCGCCCCGAGCGGCCGGATTGTGTTGCTGACGACGTTCCGCAAGCAGCGCAACAGCGAGCGCACCGAGGTCGAGCGCGCCCACAGGGCCAAGCGGGACTGTTCCGCCCATCATGGCAGCCGTGAGTAAGGAGTCGTAATGGCAGAGCACACCAGCTGGGATCGCATCAAGACCGACGCGGGAGTGAACAGCAACCCTGAGCGGCGAGCCCGCTATGAGGACGCCCGGCGGGACAGCGACCTTGGCCAGCTCATTTACGACTTGCGAGTTGCGGCTGGCCTGACGCAGCAAGAGTTGGCTGAGCGGATGGGCACGACGCAGACGGCGATTTCCCGGCTTGAAAGTGGTGGGGGGGGAGCGCAGAGGCTCGACACGCTTCTCCGGTTAGCCGCGGCTCTCGGTCGCGGGCTGCGCATCACCTTTCCAAGCCTCAAAGGAGCAGACACTGGGCTGACCTTACGCGAGCCAGCGGCGTAGAGCCACGCTCCTGGGTAGGGATTGTCGGGAAGCGCTCTGTCCATGCGCTCAGAGCCGTCCTGGCGGTTCGGACTGGTCAATGAGGCATTGACGTTGGGACTTGCTCCACGGCCACGGTGGCGCTTGAGCCCACGCCCTTTGGGGATACCGTACTGAACAACTTTCGCTCAGCGATCACCTGGAGAAACACAGGTGGGCGCAGCGTTTAGGGGTGTGGTGCTTTCAAGCCGACGGCGCGGGTTCGAATCCCGTCGGGGGCACTCATATGACGATGACCAGCAGAAATACTATCGTGTAGTTCTAGTCAATGGCAATGTGCGCTCCGGGGAATAGATGGCCATCGGCCATGCCACCGTCGACAGCAGTGAGCAGCACACCGTTGCGGGGATGCCGTACTGGACGAGCTTGCGACTTGATGCGGACCAAGTGAAGCGCGGTTATCCCCCATCGACCACCGCACCTCGCGTTCTCACGAGGGCCTCATGGTCATGCTTCCTTCGGTCCCCGCAGTGCTATGACCATCCAGGAGTAGCGCATAGCCTCGGTCGCCCGTAGTGATGCCACGAGCCATCCCGGCTCAAGGCTGCATGGCTGAGGGATCCGTGGATGAGGCCGCCCCGGAGGACCTTCCACAGACAGCGGGCGTGTTGGTATGATACCAACGATGTCTGGTAGCGTCCGCGCGTGGCCAAGAAGCATCCACGCAAGCAGATCGAACAAGCCATCAGCGACGCGCTGCGCAGCGGTTGGCGGTTCGTCGACGCTGGGCCGCGCGCTCATGTCTTCGGAACTCTGCTCTGCCCAGAGGCGTCGCGCGATGGCTGTGTGGTGCGGATTGCCTCCACGCCGCGGGATGCGGACAACCACGCCAGCCGTATCCGCAGGGCGCTCGAACAGTGTCCTCACAAGCACGAGGTGTCGTAATGCCTGTCTACTCGTTCACCCTTGTAGTCGACGGCGTCGACTTGGATGAGGACACTGCCGATGCTATCTATGGCGGAGGTCTGGATGACGCGACCATCCGTACGTTCGCCGGTTGGCAGCTGGTGGAGATCGATCGGGAGGCCGTCTCCTACGGTGAGGCGCTGTTCTCCGCGCTTCGACAGCTACGCGCGGCAGTCCCTGATGCGCGCATCGTACGTGTTGAACCCGACGGCTTTCTTACGCTGCAGGACATTGCAGACCGAACCGAACGTACACGCGAGAGCGTCCGTTTACTCATTGCTGCCGCTCGGGGTCCCGGTGGCTTTCCTGCCCCGATCATCCAGCGTGTGGGGCGCAGTAGGTTATGGTCCATAAGGGACGTGGCGCATTGGTTTGCAGAGCAACTTGGTGAGACGGGATTGCTGGATGAGATTGCCGCAGAGGTTGTTACCCTAAACGCCGCCGTCAACGCCCGGCTGGATCTGCAACGCATAGCGAAACAGCTTGACGAGCGGGATCGTCGCGCACTTGTCGATCTTCTCCCACTGGATAAAGCAGGTTGACAGTGGAGCTTGGCTGAACGCTCCAAGCGATCGGCCACCGCTTGCTTGGCCCCCGTCGGCGTGGTTCCCCTGTCAGCGTTGCGGTCTTTGACGAGGCATACTTTTCAGGCCGCTGGACGGGTTGGAGAGTTCCGGGGGTACGGTGGCATACGGGCAACGGCGGAGGCGAGCGGGCGCTCTTTGCGTGGGGATACCGTACTGAACAACTTTCGCTCAGCGATCACCTGGAGAAACACAGGTGGGCGCAGCGTTTAGGGGTGTGGTGCTTTCAAGCCGGCGGCGCGGGTTCGAATCCCGTCGGGGGCACTCGCGTTTGCTCAGGTCAGAGGCCTATCTGGTCTCGGCCTCTGAGCCGTCGCCCTCGCCTGGACACACGGTGGACACGCCCTTTGTGTCCGAGCCTGCGGTCGTGAGCGGGCGAGCCTTTAGCGCTCGGTGCGGCCTTTGCCTGGCCGAGCAGGTCGTCGAGGCGGTCCGCGACCGCGTCGTCCTGGTCGTGGTACAGATGCCCGTACCGGTCTAGGGTGAACGCCACCGACGAGTGGCCGGCGCGCACGCTGACCTCCTTGACGTTCGCGCCAGCGGCTACCCACAGACTGACGAAGGTGTGGCGCAGCTGGTGAAACGACAGCGGATCAAGGCCTGATCTGCGCACCGCCGGCTGCCACCAATTCCGCCGGAACCCGGCGCGGCGCAGCGGCCCGCCCCTCGTGTTCGTGAACACCAGCGCGTCTGGGTCAGGCCCGGCGTGCGCCTGGAGGTGCGCCGCCAGCTCTCCGACGACGCGGCGGGGCAGCGGCACCGTGCGCCGCCCGCTTTTTGTCTTCGGCGGGCCGAAGGACAGCTCGCCATTGAGATCGACCAGCGTCTCGGCTACCGTGAGCCGCCCGCGGAGCAGGTCCACGCGGCGGCGGCGCAGCGCGGTCAGCTCGCCGAACTGCAGCCCTCCATAGGCCGCCACGAGGACCAGCGCCCGGTAGCGAGGCCCGAGCCGCTCGAGCCGCTCTCGCGCGTCAACGCCGGTCCTTTCCGCGGCGTCGCGCTCTACCTGTGCCATCGCCTCGGCGAGGGTGGCGACCTCATCGGCGTCGAGGAACCGCTGCTCGCTGTGGCGCTCGGGCGGCAGCGGCACGTCCGCGGTCAGGTCGAACGCGAGCTTGCGGTCTGCCACCGCTGCTTGGAGCATCTGATGCAGCGCGAAATGCGCCTTACGCGCCGATAGCGGCCAGGCTGGCGCGCGGGCACTGCTCACCAGCTCTGCTGGCAGACGATGTCCGCAGTAACAGCACAGCTAGTGAGTGTTATGGGCAGGCGGCACCCGCCGGTCGTCACGGTTGCGGGTGAAAAGCGAAGGCGGGCCTTGCGGTCGGGGGCTGCGCCCCCGTCCTCGGCCCGTGCGCGACCTGCCGAGCGGGCGCCCGCCGCGCCCTACGCCCTCAAGGCAGCGAAGATACCCGGTCAGCTCGCGAACTCATACACCATTGAGGAAAAGCATGCGTGTGCGCTGCTCGCAGCGCGCCTCCCTGGGTGTGGAAGCCTTGGGCACCCGGATGCCGCGCGGGCGGCGGTGGAGTCATCGAAGAGCCTTCCTTCGCGGCGTTGGGCCGGAGCGCAACTCATCCAGCATCGCCGACGGGTCCCACCTCTCGGCTGTCGTGGCGCGCGCCGCTCAGCCAGGCGGAGAGTGATCTGTGCGTCTCTGGCAGCAGTCCTGGGCGCCGCACCGTTGGACGAACTGTCGAGGTCGCAGATGCGCCGCAGAGTAAGGCGCTCGGCGTTGAGCGCCAGATTTCGTATTACGATTGGTTGTGTGTGGAGATTTATGAGTCAGCCCGCAAGCACGGTATCGACGATGACGACATCGTCCACGCCGTGGACCACGCGCTGGCCGTCTACGACATCGGAGAGGACGACGATGAGCCAATCCGAAGCCTGCGCTTGGACCCGACCGGGCAGGCCTGCTCGAGATCGTCGTGCTGGAGCTCGATGACGGACGCTGCCTGGCGATCCACGCCATGCGCATGCGCCGACGGTATCAAGAACTGCTGACCGACAACCATGGAGGTGCCGATGAGCGAAGCGGAGAGCAATCAGGCCACCTCGGGTGGGGTCGCCATACCCGAGGAGGAGATCGAGCGTCTGGCCGCTGAGGCCGAGGCGGGCTATGAGCCGGCCCGCTTGCGGCGCAGGGGCGGGCGCACCCCGATGGGCTCTGGGCCGGCCGAGGTGGTCCCGGTCCGGCTTGACCCGGAGTTGAGGCAGGCGCTTGAGGCCCGTGCCCGGGCTGAGGCGACCACAGCGAGCGAGGTCATCCGCCGCGCGCTTCGCGACTATCTGGACGTTGCGTGACCATAGGAGCGTGAGTCGGGTCAGCGCTTCGCGGTGGACTGGCCTCCCCCTGCGCGCAGGCCGCCCTCCCAGGCGAAGCGCATGTCGTCGAGCCGCAGCCGCTGCCGCGCGGGCGGCCGAGGTCATCGCCGCGGTGACGTCTGCCTTGGTCTGCTCATGCTTTTGCGTGTGAGACGATAACCGTCTGAGGCGCGCGGTGGGAGGCACGTTGCAGGCGGAGGCGTCCCTCCATGAGCCTGATCAGTTTAGGCCGGGGTTGCGCCGGCTCAAGATTTGTACATCCGAGCGATGGTGGGCGGCAATCCTCCGCACCTTCGAGTTCTTCTCTGAAGAGAAGCAGATGAGACTCAGCGTGTGGTCCTTCCTCGCCAGGCTTTGGGCGTTTGCCTGAAGCCTGGCAAGGTCGGGGAGGTGGCGTGCGATTCTGGGATCGCATCAAGACTGACGCGGGCGGCGTGAGCCCTAAAGCTCACCCGCTACCTGGGGCGCGTGAGCCAGCGCGTCGGCCTGCTGCTGAGGCCTCACGCGCTTCAGCCTCGGCATGGATGCGGCCGATCCGATGGTTGCTGCCGTCGAGAAGCAGATTGCTTGTCGGCGCGGACGGTCGCCAGCTATGCTGCATTTGCAATTCACATTTTTCCTGAATCATAATATATACTAGATGGTCGGGTCATAAAGGCGTGCTAGAAGCCTGGCCTAGTCATTCTTCGCTGCGCTGCGGATACGCGGTTCAAGCGTAGGGCGGTTCATCACGCGAGAATGGCCTGTCTGAACTTGTAAAAGGAATTGAGCGTTCTATAATCGTGGTGTCTCCACTCGGGGTTAGGCTACAGGACCCCATTAGAGGCCCACGCGAATACTTGAACCGGCAGCCCGCAACGTGGACTCGCTACGTAAGGGGAATTGCCAGGGGATGCGGAGCCGCGATCAAGGTGGGCCAGAGGGCTTTGGAGTTTGCTTGCTACTAGGGCGGTAGCTCGTAGGGGTCGGCCTCCTCGGCGGTGACTAACGTTGCACGAACCCGTGCTTGGTCCGGTGGACTAGTAATTGCGGTCAGCGACCGGCCGCGCGGCTCAAGGTTCGGCTCTTGGCTGCCTGAACCCATCAGCCGAGAGCCATAACGGAGTGGCATGAGAGTTCGGATCATTGGGGGCGGTGTCGCGGGACTGAGCTGCGCGCTGGCGCTGCGCCTCCGCGCCGGGATTGACGATGTGCAGGTATTCGAGCGCGAGCCCTGCGCTGAGGTGATGGACCGCGCGGGACATGGGTTACTCCTTATGCAGAACGGTGCCCACGCGCTGCGAAGGTTGGCTGTGGCACATCTGCTCCAGGGCTGCACCGCATTAAGCCACGCGATGCTCCAGGATAAGCGCGGCGTCGTCATGCGTACCAATAAGCTGCGTGACGTCTACTGCATAACGCGCGCCGCGCTCGTCGACGGCCTGCGGGCGGGGCTCCCTCCGGGCACGATTGCCTTCGACCGCCGGTGCACGGGCGTTGAGTTCGCGCCGGCATCGAGGGGCGCGTGCGTCCGGGCCGTCCATTTCGCGTCGGGCCCGCCCCTGCTCGGGGATGCGGTCGATATGTTCGTGGGCGCTGACGGCTGGCGCTCGCCCCTGCGCAGCGCCCTTAACCCGACACTCCAACACCCGGCCAGCCGCGTGAAGGAGATCGTGACCTCGACGCGCCTGCCGCGCCTGGCCGCGCGGCTGCGATCTTGCTTCGTGAAGACGATCCTCCCCGATCAGGGGGCAGCTTTTGGGCTCTTGGCGCCGACGGGAACGCGGGTCATCGGCTTCCTCCAGTTCGACAGCGATCGCTACAAGCCTCCCGCGCCTAGCGCCACGGCGGCGGACATCCGGCATTTTCTGGACGACGTGCTCTCTGGCGCCCCCGAGCCGGTGCCTACCTACCTTCGCCATGCCGATCTCGAGACTGCTCACCTATGGGAGCCGGTCAACGCTGACATCCCGGCGCGGCTGCACTGCGACAACGCGGTCCTGGTCGGCGACGCCGCGCACCCGCTGTTGCCCTTCACGAGCCAGGGAGCCGGCGCGGCCCTTGAGGACTCGATCATCCTCGCCGATGCGATGCGCTCGGTCGGCGCAGAGCGGCAGCTGGTTTCGGCATCCCTAGATGGATCCTTGGCGAGATCCTTGGCCAGGTTCTGCGACGCCCGCCGGCGGGAGGTGGCGGTGTACATCGAGGGGGGTCGGCGTATTCTCGCCAACTTCCTCGATCCCTCGTCTGGAGTGACGCTTCCCTACGTGGACGGCGCAGTCTCAGGGCTGGGCGAGCGCCCGGGCCCGCCACGGGCAAGGCTTACCAGGCGGCTCCAAGCGCGTGGCTCGAACGGCGACAGCCATAGCGGCCACGACGAGCCCCGAGATGGGAGCCGGCGTTCGGGCTGGCGCCCACCGGCCCCGGGCTCGGCGTCCTCATCGGCGGGAGCGCTGCGCTGATGGGAGCCGTCAGCGCAGCAGATGATCTCTTCGCCCACCGGATGGTCGACATGTCGGTGCTCCAGGCACGCGCCTACAACTACCGGTGGGCGGTCCAAGCGCCTGGCGTGATCCCGCTCACGGCGGCCGATCCGGACTTCCCCGTCGCTCCGGAGATCGTCGAGGCGGTCCAGCGATACCTGCGCTCGGGCTACTTCTGCTACGGACCCGCGGCTGGCATGCCGGAGCTTCGTGAGGCTGTCGCGCGCAGGCAGCGGGAGCGGTACCGCCCCGCCTGCCTCCCCGAGCAGGTATTTGTGGCCAACAGCGCCGCGTCGGCGCTGTACCTCGTCGCTCAGTTCGCTATCAACGCGCCTGGGGAGGAGGCAATCATCCCTGATCCTGTCGACTTCCTCCTAGAGCGCTCGGTCCTGGCCGCAGGGGGCCGGGTGAAGCGCCTCCGCCTTCACGGGGAGCGCAACTTCTCCTTTGATCCTGACGAGCTGGAGGCGCTGATCACGCCTGGGCGCACCAAGCTCGTGAGCATCTGCAACCCGCATAACCCCCTCGGCCGCGTCCTCAGGCCGGCTGAGCTTGAGGCGTTGGCGGGCGCCGCCCTCCGCCACGGCCTTTGGATCCTTGCCGACGAGGTGTGGTCGGACATCGTGTACAAGCCCCTCGTCCACACCTCCATCGCCGCATTAGGCCCGGACGTTGCCAGCAGGACATTCTCGGTCCTCGGCTTCTCGAAGGGCTACGGGTTGGCCGGGCTCAGGCTCGGCCTCCTGATCGCGCCGAGCAGGAAGGTATGCCAGGCTCTCCTGCGCCTGTCGCACGCCAACGACACCGCGTACGGCGTGAGCACGCTCTCCCAGGTCGCCGGGCTGGCCGCCTACGAGTCGGCGGGGGGCTGGCTTGAGCGCTTCATGGCGCACCTCCTCCGCCAGCGCGACTACGCCGTCGGGCGGCTGAATCAGATGGACAACGTCGCGTGCCATACACCGGAGGGCACCTACGTCTTGTTCCCGGACGTCTCCCCGTTTGGCATTGACAGCGAGCGGATGGCCAGCGAGCTTGCCGACCGGCATCGGGTCGCGGTTGTCCCCGGCTCGCCAGCGTTCTTCGGCCCCGGTGCCGTTGGACGGCTCCGCCTCAGCTTCGCGACGTCCAGAGAGATCCTCGCCGAGGGTCTCGACCGGCTGGAGGCGGGTTTGGCGGAGATGGCTGCCCGAAGAGGAGCATAAGCGCGCGGGAGCGGCGCGGGCCGAATGTTCGGGCATCCACTGCCGCCGTAAGGCTCTAGACTCGGGGGATCCTCTGCTTGCCCAGCAAGGAGCACTTGGTGACCGAACGGCAGGATGACCCGATCCGGGTCCTCATCGCCGAGGACGAGGCGTTGATCCGCCTCGACCTCAAGGAGATGCTTCTTGAGGAGGGCTTCGATGTCGTCGCCGAGGTGTCTGACGGCGCGACCGCGGTGCGTATGGCCCGGGAGCTCCGCCCGGACCTCGCCATCCTTGACCTGAAGATGCCGGTCATGGACGGCATCCAAGCCGCCGAGCAGATCACGAGGGAGCGGCTGTCCGCGGTCCTTATCCTCACGGCGTTTAGCCAGCGTGACCTGATCGAGAAGGCGCGGCGGGCCGGCGCGATGGCGTACCTGGTGAAGCCATTCCAGAAGCACGACCTGCTCCCCGCGATCGAGATCGCCGCTGGTAGGTTTAAGGACCTCCAAGGGCTTCAGGACGAGGTCGGCACCCTCACGGACCGGCTTGAGGCGCGGAAGGTTGTGGAGCGAGCCAAGGGTCTGCTGCAGGAGCGCGAAGGAATGTCCGAGCCGGTCGCGTTCCGTTGGATCCAGAAGACCGCCATGGAGCGGCGCCTCACAATGAGGGCGGTCGCAGAGCAGATCATCGAGCGGTACACGGAGGGATAAGCCGGACCCGCGGAGCGGAGGAGACTGGGGTTGCGTGGTGCAGCAATGGCGCTGCTCGCGGCGTTAATATGCGCGCTGGCCGCGTGGCCAGTGTGGGCGGGCGAGGCGGGGGGCGAAGCCGTCCGAGGCACGATCACACGGCCGGCGGAGGCTGTCGGCGCTGAGGAGGACCAGCCGGTCCCTGGCGCCCGGATCATCGTGGGGACCGCTGGCGGCGAGGAGGTCGGCATCGCGACGACCGGAGCGGACGGGTCCTGGGAGCTCCAGCTCCCAGGACCTGGGAGCTACACCGCCACGATTGACGCGTCGACCCTTCCCGAGGGCGCCGTGCTGCGTAACCCCGATCGGGCCACCTTGGAGTTCCGCATCGGTCCGGGGCAGCAGCGGACGCTCCTGTTCCCGCTAGGTGAGGGCCGCGACGCCGGGCCCACGCTCCTGTCAAGGACGCCGCAGTTACTCGTTGAGGGGCTGAAGTTCGGCCTCATCATCGCGATGACCGCAATCGGGCTCTCGCTGATCTTTGGGACGACCGGCCTCGTGAACTTCGCCCACGGGGAGCTGGTGACGATCGGGGCGCTCGCCACCTACTTCTTCAACGCCGCGCAGAACGGCCCGCATTTGCACCTGATCCCGGCAGCGGTGCTCGGCGTCGGGACCGGCGCGGTGTTCGGCGGCGCGTTGGACCGCGGGCTGTTCACACCACTGCGCCGCCGTGGGACTGGGCTCGTTGCGCTCCTGGTGGTCTCGATCGGCCTGTCGCTGCTCTTGCGCAACCTGCTGCTCTACATCTTTGGGGGGCGGAACCGGCCGTACGCTGACTATGCGGTCCAACGGGCTCTTGAGATCGGCCCGATCGCGATCGCCCCGAAGGACATCGTGGTGATGCTGCTGTCTGTTGCGGTGCTCGCGCTGGTCGGGCTGGTGCTCCAGCGGACCAAGATCGGCAAGGCCATGCGGGCGGTCGCCGATAACCGCGACCTTGCGGAGTCCTCAGGGATCGACGTCGAGCGGGTGATCCTGTACGTGTGGGTCTTCGGCGCTGGCCTCGCCGCGCTCGGCGGGGTGTTCCAGGGCTTAGGCGAGCAGGTTGGCTTCCAGCAGGGGTTCCAGCTCCTGCTGCTGATGTTCGCCGGGGTAATCCTCGGCGGGTTGGGCACTGCGTACGGGGCCCTCGCCGGCAGCCTCGTGATCGGTGTCGTCGTGCAGCTCTCGACGCTGGTCATCCCCGCTGAGCTGAAAAACATCCCGGCGTTGCTCGTGCTCGCGCTGATCTTGCTGGTCCGGCCGCAAGGCATTCTTGGGCGGGCGGAGCGGGTCGGATGACGCCGGGTCGAGGGGGCATGGGCTGATGGATTGGGCAGCAGTCTTTGGCAACGCGTTGCGAGCGTTCGTCGGCGTCGAGGCGATCGTGTTCGCGCTCGCCGCGATCGGGCTCAACCTGCACTTTGGCTACACGGGTTTGCTGAACTTCGGCCAATCCGGATTCATGGCGGTGGGCGCGTACGGCATCGCGATCACGGTCTCGCAGCTCGGGCTTTCGCTCTGGAGCGGGATCGCGGTGGGAGTGCTCGCTGCCGTCGGGCTCGCGCTGCTCCTCGGCGTGCCAACGCTCCGGCTCCGGGCGGACTACCTCGCGATCGTCACGATCGCGGCGGCGGAGATCATCCGCCTGGTGTTCCGCTCGGCGTCGTTCACCGACGTGACTGGTGGAGCAGATGGGATCCAGGCGTTCGCGGGGGAGTTCTACCGGCTCAACCCTCTCCCGCCTGGGATATATGGCGCTGGCCCAGTCGTGTTCAGCGAGCGCATCACCTGGGTGTTGCTTGTTGGCTGGATCCTCGTTGGGCTGCTCACACTCACCATGCTCCTGCTGATGCATAGCCCCTGGGGGCGGGTGGTGAAATCGATCCGTGAGGATGAGGACGCGGCCCGCAGCCTTGGCAAGAACGTGTACGCGTACAAGATGCAAAGCCTCATCCTGGGCGGGGTGTTCGGTGGGATCGGCGGCATGATCCTCGCGATCGCGACACAGTCGGTGACGCCTGACACCTACTCGCCGCAGGTGACGTTCTTCGTGTATACGGTCCTGATCCTCGGGGGCGCTGGCAGGATCGGCGCTCCCATCCTCGGGTCGATGATCTTCTGGCTCTTGCTCTCGATCGTCGACAACGTGCTGCGGCAGGCGGTGGGCAGCGGGATCATCCCCTCGCAGCTCCTGTCGAATGAGGAGGTGGGGATTAGCCGGTTCGCGCTGGTCGGGCTGTCACTTATGCTGCTTATGGCGTTCCGGCCACAGGGGATCTTCGGGGACCGGAAGGAGTTGGCGCTCGATGCCCGGTGACCCGACGCGCACGCTGGTGGACGTGCCCGCTCTGCCTGGGGCAGCTAAGCCGGATCCCATCCTTGTCTGTGACCAGATCCGCAAGGCGTTCGGTGGCCTGGTCGCGGTGGACGTGGACCACCTCGAGATCCCACGCGGGTGCATCACCGGGCTGATCGGGCCCAACGGTGCCGGCAAGACGACGTTTTTCAACGTCATCACGGGATTCGACAGGCCGGACAGCGGGTCGTGGACGTTCGATGGGAAACCCTTCACGCGGGTCAGGGCCCATCGCGTCGCCCGGCGCGGGATGGTGCGGACGTTCCAGCTCACGAAGGCGTTGTCCCGCCTGTCGGTCGTGGAGAACATGAAGCTCGGCGCGGTCGGGCAGCGCGGTGAGCGGCTGCTGGCGGCGCTGTTCCCACCGCTGTGGCGTGATCAGGAGCGCGAGATCCAGGCGCGTGCCGAGGCGCTCCTCACGCGTTTCCAGCTTGGCCACATGCGCGACGAGTTCGCCGGGACGCTGTCCGGGGGCCAGCGCAAGTTGCTGGAGATGGCGCGGGCGCTGATGGTCCAGCCACAAATGATCATGCTCGACGAGCCGATGGCCGGCGTGAACCCGGCGTTGACGCAGTCTCTCCTCGACCACGTGAAGAACCTCCGCGCGGAGGGCATGACCGTGCTGTTCGTTGAGCACAACATGGATGTCGTGACGGACATCAGCGACTGGGTGGTCTGCATGAACCAGGGCCGCATCATCGCTGAGGGCTCGCCCGAGGCGGTGATCTCAAACCCCGCGGTGATCGACGCCTATCTCGGTGCCCACCACAACATGTCCCTGGCCGGCGAGGAGGTCACGGCGCGGCCTGGGGACCCGCTTGCCGAGCAGGCGGCAGAGGCTCGACCGGAGCAGCAATGAGCCGCGCAAGCGTGCTCCTGGCCGCCGAGGGCATCGTCGCCGGCTACGTCCCGGGTGTGGATATCTTGTGCGGGTGCAGCCTCTCCTGTGGGGAAGGCGAGCTGGTCGGGGTGATCGGCCCGAACGGCGCAGGGAAGTCGACGCTCGTGAAGGCGATGTTCGGGCTTATCCCGGTGCGGGAGGGCACGGTGCGCCTCCAAGGGGAGGACATCACCGGCCTGCCCGCGCACCAACTGGTGGCGAAGGGCGTCGGGTACGTGCCGCAGACCGACAACGTGTTCCCGAGCTTGACCGTCGAAGAGAACCTTCAGATGGGGCTGTACCTGCGCCCCCAGAGGTTCGCGGAGCGGTTCTCTTTCGTGGCCGAACTCTTCCCGCTCCTCGCCGACCGCCGCAAGCAGCGCGCAGGCTCCCTCTCGGGCGGCGAGCGGCAGATGGTCGCGATGGGCCGCGCGCTCATGATGGACCCCTCGGTGCTCCTGCTCGACGAGCCGTCGGCCGGCCTGTCACCCGCCTACCAGGACCAGGTGTTCACCCGCGTCAAGCAGATCAACGCCGCTGGCGTGTCGATCGTGATGGTCGAGCAGAACGCGCGCCGCTGCCTGCAGATTTGCGATCGCGGCTACGTGCTCGATCAAGGCACGAACGCGTATACCGGCACCGGGATGGAGCTGCTCCACGACCCGAAGGTGGTTGAGCTGTACCTCGGCACGCTCGCCAAGGCGCGCTAACCTTTGGGTATCAACGACAGAATCAGTCGCAGGATTTTGGTATAGAGGCGCACCGCTTCCTCACATTCGTATCCCTTCGAAGGGACCACATTTCTCTACCGCCTTATAGAAAATGTCTCGACTTTTATTATATTCTGCTGGAACTCTTGCAATGCGGTCCAACAAGGGTTTACCGATCTCCTGTGTCTTTAGTCCGCTCCCCGAAACCACGATGACAGCCAGCTCATCAGGCAAGATCGCGCCCTGGGTGGAAAGCTTGCGAGCGACCGCAACCGCCGTACCGCCAGCGGGCTCAGTGAATACTCCCTCGGTGATAGCCAGCAGCTCGATTGCTTCCATAATTAAGCTATCGTCTGCTATCTGAGCCGTGCCGCCGCTTTCGTAGATCACCTCCAACGCAGCGGCGCCATCGCTGGGGTTGCCGATAGCGATCGATTTCGCCATGGTGTCTGGGACACAGGGCTTTGGTGCCGATGCTCCAACAGCGAAAGCGTTGGCGATCGGCGCGCAGCCCTTTGCCTGTGCCGCGTGTATGCGCGGCCACTTCTGGTCACTAGGCGCTAATCCCAACAAAGCTGTCTCTTCGAAGCCGTACGCCATCCGGGTCAACAGCGCTGCCCCGGCGGTAGGCACTACGACGTGGTCCGGCTGCCGCCAACCGAGCTGCTCTACGAGTTCATAAGCGATAGTTTTGGCGCCTTCCGCATAGTAAGGACGTAAGGTGAGGTTGACAAATGGGATATCGCTCTCGAGCGCAAGCTGGCGACAGATCGCGTTGACATCATCGAAGGACCCGTCGAGTTCAATGATGGATGCGTTATGCATCAGGCTCATAATGTTCTTACCTGGCTCGAGGCCAGTGGGATAAAAAATGATCGCGTTCATGCCTGCAGAGGCAGCCAACGCAGCAACTGAGTTTCCAACGTTACCGGTGGAGACACAGGCGACCGTGGATTTCCCAAGCTCAACAGCGCGTTGGAGCGCGGACGCGGCTACCCGGTCCTTATATGAGTATGACGGCCAGTTGTAGGACTCGAGCTTCAGGAAGAGGTTGCTTAGACCGAGCACAGCGCCTAATCGCCGCGCATGGACGAGGGGCGTCCAACCTGTGTACAGGCCCATAGCGGGCTCCTGGGAGAACGGCAGCAGCTCGCGATAGCGGTACAGGTTGTGTGGCCTCCCATTAACAGATTTGCCGTGTAAGTCACCTGTTGCGAACTCTATAATCGGCCGGAGTGTCGCGCCGCATTCTGGACAAGCCCATGGGACGGCTGTTTCTTGGGCTGGCCCGTGCCTCCTACACTGTAAGCAGGGCGGCTGTTTAGGTGCGGTACTTTTACTACTCAGCATGGCGGAATCTCCAACATGTAGGAGATGTAATGAGGCATGAGGTCTTCGGCCCGAGACGGCACGCGAGCGCTAGAGTCTCGCCTCCCTGGTGCCGATGATCGGCAGGGAGCCGTCAGGCTGGTACTCCATGATCCGGTAGTCGCCAGCGCCCGGCTCCCCGGGATCAGTGAACTCCAGCGGCCCGGACTGGCCGTCATAGTCGATGTCCTCACCGGCCTCGACGAGCGCCATGCAGTCAGCGAAGGTCGTGCACTTCTCGCCATCCCTCGTGACGCCGTTGATCTGCGCGGCGACCTCGCCGGGCGCGTCAGTCTTGGCGATTGCGGCGGCGAGCGCGGTGATGATCACCGCATCGTAGGACTCCGCCGCGTAGAGCGTGTCGGCCAAGTCTGGCTTAGCCTCCCGCAGGCGGGCGAAGAACGCCTCATTTATGGCTCCGGGCGCGGTGCCCTTCATGCCCGTCAGGACGCCTAGGTTTTGGGGGTTCACCTGTGCGGGAAGGTCTGCGGCCATGTTGCCGTCGACGCCATAAATGTTCTTCGTGGCCGGGCCGACGCCTTGCTCGATCATCGTCGCAAGGATCCGCGCGGTCTCATCGAACCCGACGATCACGATCGCGTCGGGGTTGGCGGCCACGACCCTTTGCACCTCGGCGTCGTAGTTCTGAGCGTTGGGCTCGTAAGCGAAGTCCGCCACCACCTCGCCGCCTGAGGCCCGGAACGCCGTGGCGGTGTCTTCCCGTAGCCCGTTGCCGTACGAGTCGTCGCGCGATATCACGACCGCGGTCGTGTTGCCTTCGCTGGCCACCAGCTCACCGAGCACCCGTCCTTGGAGGACGTCTGAGGGCGCGGTGCGGAAGTACAGGCCGTTGTCGGGGTAGTCCGTAAACCGCTTTGCCGTGTTCGCGGGGGAGAACATGATCTTCCCGGCGCCAGTGATCTTGTCGATTACCGTCAGCGACACGCCAGAGGCGCCTGCGCCAACAATGATGTCCACCCCAGCGGTCAGATGGCGGTCGACGGTTTGGTTGGCGATGTCGGTCGAGTTGTCCCCTGAGTCGCCCGGCGCGGCGGTCACGTCCTTGCCGAGCACCCCGCCGGCCGCGTTGATGTCTTGGACCGCGAGGTTCACCCCGGTAATCATCGGGGGGCCAAGGTAAGACAGGTCGCCGGTCTCTGGTAACAAACCGCCGAACGCGAGAACGCCGTCGCTCTGTGCCCGAGTCGTTTGCCTGCCGCATGCCGACGCCGTTATGGCGAGCATCGCCAGGAAGCTGAGCAGCGTGATCCTGCCTATGCGCATCTGGTTCTCCTGTGCTGAAGGGGTATCCCCACGGACTGGCATGGTTGCGGCCCTATCGCCCCTGCACCCTCATGCCAATCCAGCCTCGGCTCGCTTCCAACCCGCCGCGGGATCATAAACCTACCGTGATAGTACGCGGGGGGGATCCCGCGAGCTGAGACGTCTGGCATAGGATCCCCTCGTGTCTGCTCTTCCTCCACGCAACCGGCCGCTGCTTGCGCTGCTCGACGGCTACAGCCTGGCGTACCGGGCGTTCTACGCGTTGCCTGATGACCTGCGCACGACGACCGGGCAGCTCACGAACGCGGTTTACGGCTTCACGAGCATGCTCATCAAGCTGCTCGCCGAGCAGCGCCCCGACGGCATCGCCGTCGCGTTCGACCGTGGGCAGCCCCGCGAGCGGCTCGCGCTGCTGCCCGAGTACAAGGCGAACCGGACCGAGAGCCCGGACGCCTTCCGCTCGCAGATCCCGCTGATCAACGAGGTGCTCACGGCGCTGGCGATCCCCACGGTCGCAGTGGACGACTGCGAGGCTGACGACGTGATCGCGAGTTACACCCAGCTCGCGGCCGAGGCTGGCTGGGACACCCTAGTCGTGACCGGGGACCGGGACGCCTTCCAGCTCATTGATGAGCGCACGACCGTCCTCTACACGCGGCGCGGGATCAGCGACACGGTGCTCATGGACGCTGCGGCGCTCCAGCAGCGTTATGGGGTCCCGCCCGACCGGTACGCGATGCTCGCGGCGCTGCGTGGAGATCCTTCCGACAATATCCCTGGCGTCCCTGGGGTGGGGGAGAAGACTGCCGCGCGGCTGCTCCAACAGTTCGGCGATCTCGAAGGTGTGTTCACGAACGTGGAGCGGGTGAAGGGCAAGAAGCTCCCAGCCATCCTGCGTGAGCACCAGCAAGCCGTCCTCGACGGCTACGCGGTCGCGACCCTGCGCCGCGACCTGCAGTTGCCATTGCCAGTTGAGGCGCTGCGGATGGGCGACGTCGACCCCGATGCGGTGCGGCGGCTGTTCCACACGTTGGAGTTCCGGTCACTGTGGGACCGGTTCAGCGAGCAAGTGCTCGCGGCGCAGTCCGTCCAGGAGGCAGGCTCCTTCACCGCCGAGCCGCTGCTGCTGCGCCCGGACGGGCTCGCGCGCTGGCTCGCGGATCTGCCCAGCGGCGTCCCGCTCGCGGTCGTGCCGTTCACTCAAGGACGGCCGCCCTGGGTTCGCGTCACTGGCGTGGCGGTCGCCGCCGAGGGGGTGCGCCCCGCAACGGGCGAGCTGGTCGACCTCGCCGAGCGCGACCTTGCCGCGCTCGCCGCCGCGCTCGCCGACCCGCGCCGACCGCTGCTCGTCCACGACCTCAAAGCGCTTCTTCACGCCGCGCGCAGCCGAGGCTGGGCCGTGGACGGCGTGCAGATGGACACGGAGCTCGCGGCCTACCTTGTCCAGCCGCAGCAGCGGACGTACGACCTCGCCGCGCTGGCTCTCGGCTATCTCAACAAGGAGCTGACGAGCGAGGGGCCCGCGCAGCTGTCCATGGCGCTCGATGAGCGGCCCGGCGAGTTGGAGGCCGCCCGCTGCCTGCGCGCCCAAGCGGTCCTGGATCTGGCGGAGGTGCTGTCAGGCGAGCTGGCCGCGCGGGACCAGACCCCGCTGCTCGCCGAGCTGGAGCTGCCACTCGTGCCAGTGCTCGCCGATATGGAGCAGACCGGCATCGCGGTCGACCTGGAGGTGCTCGCTGAGCTAGGGGAGCGGCTCGGCGATCGGATCGCCGAGCTGCGGGAGCGGATCTCCACGCTTGCTGGGTGCGAGTTCAACCTCGACTCGCCGAAGCAGCTCCAGCAGATTCTGTTCTCCAAGCTCCAACTGCCGAAGACGAAACGGATCAAGACCGGTTACTCGACCGACGCGACCGCCCTGTCACAGATCGTCGATACCCACCCAATCGTCGAGCTGCTGCTGGAGTACCGGGAGGTGTCGAAGCTTAAGAGCACCTACGCCGACGCGCTGCCGCCGCTGGTTGACCCGCGCACCGGGCGCATCCACGCCGAGTTCAACCAGACGGTCGCGGTCACCGGCCGGCTGTCCAGCCAGAACCCGAACATCCAGAACATCCCAATCCGCTCGATCAGCGGCCGGGAGATCCGCCGGGCGTTTGTGCCAGCCGAGGGGTTTACCAGCCTGCTCGTCGCCGATTACTCACAGATCGAGTTGCGGGTGATGGCTCACCTGTCTGGCGACAAGGGGCTGCTCGAGGCGTTCACCTTGGGCGAGGACATCCACGCCACCACTGCGGCGATGGTGTGGGACCTGCCGATCGACGCGGTCGACGTGACGCTGCGCAGCCGGATCAAAGGCATGACCTACGGGTTGGCCTACGGCTTGTCGGCGTTCGGCCTCGCGCAGCAGCTGCATATCCCACCCGACGAGGCGCGTGAGCTGATGGACGCGTACTTCGTGCGCTTCCCCGGCGTGCGGGACTACCTCCACGGGGTCGTCGAGGCCGCCCGCCATGATGGGTACACCTCGACGCTGTTCGGCCGGCGGCGGTACCTGCCCGACCTGATGAGCGACAACCGCCAGCGCCGTGAGATGGCCGAGCGCATGGCGCTCAACGCGCCGATCCAGGGCACAGCCGCCGATATCATCAAGCGCGCGATGGTCGTGGTGCGTGAGCGCATGGCGGGCATGGGCTCCCAGCTCCTTTTGCAGGTCCATGACGAGCTCGTCTGCGAGACCGCCCCGGGGGAGGATGACAAGCTTCGGGCATTGCTCATCGAGGCCATGGCCGGCGTCGTCACCCTCGCTGTCCCCCTTGAGGTCGATACTGCCTCCGGCCCCTCGTGGGCCGACGCCGAGAAGCACTGATCCCGCTGGGATCAGGTGTGAAGCAGTGGCTATCGGCGGCTTGCTGCGCGATTCAACATGTGGGTCAGCCCGGAGACCAGGGTGTGGCCAAGCGCGTAGACGAGCCCGACGACCAGCCCCGCGATCACGCCGGCCTCCATCCCAGCCATCAGCCCGACGAGCAGCCCATAGACCAGACCAGCGACTAGCCCCGCGATCATGCCGCGGCCCAGCGCGATGGCGAGCCCATGGTCCAGCGCAACGCTCAGCCGGGCGGCCAGCTCGGCGCCCACGCTCGCGCCTAACCCACCGCCCACCGAATAGCCGAGCCCCGGCCTTGAGCGCCGCTTTACAGCTTTGACCGGTTTCAGCTCCCGTCGCATTCGTGGGACCATGAGCACGACGAAGATGGTATGGAACAGTGGGGTGAGCTTGCCCGGCACCTGCTGGAGGTTGGCGAGCCATTCCTCTTCATAGCGCACGGCTTCTTGGGGGTCGTCCAGGCGGTGCGCTGACCAACGAATAAGCCGCTGGGCGAGCCAGCGGCCGAGTTCAAAAAGTTCGTTGAGTAGCAAACCAAACGCGATCCCTAGGAAAGCGACGATTTTGTCAGGAACGTCGGGCATTGGTTCACCCCCCGGGCGGGGAAAGAAACCCCAGGATGGGGTTAGCCGGACCTGGCTGGCGGATGGGTCGAGGCGCGGGTTTGCGATGCTCGTGAAGGGCGGCGCGCGCACCAGCCAGACCTGCGGGGCTGAGCCGATAGAATCGGCGCCTCGGCCCTCGTGAGGCGGGATCCCCAGACTCCCATTCGCTTTCGACCCAGCCGATCTGCTCCAACCGGGCCAGGATTGGGTAGATACTGCCGGTTGGCCGCCCGACCGCTCGGGCGATTTTCAAGCCATAGAGCTCGTCATTTGATCCCAAGAGGACCTCAAGGACACTGAGAGTTGCGGCGGTCATGCGGGGACTCATGATTACAAACAAATGCTACATGTATAGAGAAATAAGGTCAGGAGAGTTCCCCTCACTCAACTGCGGGTATGAAGCAGGCGGCATCAGCGGGCCTCCCTCCGCTCCCCGGCCGGGCGCGGCGGCCCGCCAGTGTGACGACGGAGCCGGCTGAGCGGGATGTGGGGCCGGCACAGCCGTGGGCGAACAATCTCACCCTCTTTCGGGGGGATAGCTCGGGGGGTTTTCCGCAGGCGACGTTGACACCTCTTGGGTTGGTAGGCGACACTGGCCCGACGCCTGTATGGGGACCGGGATGCCCGTACGTGTACCGACTGTGCACCGGCCCCGTGGGCGATGATCCGGAAACCAGGAGACCTCAGACCGAACATGACCGAAGAGACCACGGCGGCCAGCGCGACTACCACTCCCAAACAGCCCGGTCAGCTAGCCACTGCCCCCCAGCTTGAGCGAGAGCGAGGACAGCAGATTGTCCTTGAGGAATTCGGCTCCGAGGAGGAGTTCCTCAAAGCTCTAGAGGCGACTGTCAAGGAGTTCGACGACGGTGACATCGTTGAGGGGGTGGTCGTCAAAGTCGATGCAGATGAAGTTTTGCTCGACATCGGGTACAAGTCCGAGGGCGTCATCCCATCGCGGGAGTTGTCGATTAAGCATGACATCGATCCGCACAGTGTCGTCGCGGTCGGTGATGTGATTGAGGCGCTTGTCCTCCAAAAGGAGGACAAGGAGGGCCGCCTGATCCTGTCGAAGAAGCGCGCCCAGTACGAGCGCGCCTGGGGCAAGATCGAGCAGATTCACCAGAATGACTCCACCGTCACCGGCACGGTGATCGAGGTCGTCAAGGGTGGATTAATCCTTGATATCGGGCTCCGCGGTTTCCTCCCAGCGTCGCTTGTGGAGATGCGGCGCGTGCGGGACCTGCACCCGTACGTCGGCAAGGAGCTCGAGTGCAAAGTCATCGAGCTTGACAAGAACCGTAACAACGTCGTCCTGTCCCGGCGGAAGTTCTTGGAGGAGACCCAGAGCGAGTTCCGCAAAGAGTTCCTGGAGACCCTCCAGAAGGGCGAGGTCCGCAAAGGCACCGTGTCGTCGATTGTCAACTTTGGCGCCTTTGTTGATCTAGGTGGCGTTGATGGCCTTGTCCACGTATCGGAGCTGTCCTGGAAGCACATCGACCATCCTGGCGAGGTTGTCGAGGTCGGCCAGGAGGTCGAGGTCGAGGTCCTCGATGTCGACCTCGAGCGCGAGCGGGTGAGCTTGTCGCTGAAGGCGACCCAGGAGGATCCGTGGCGCCAGTTCGCGCGCCAGCACTACGTCGGTGAGTTCATCGAGGGCAACGTCACGAAGCTCGTGCCGTTCGGCGCGTTCGTGAAGGTTGAGGAGGGCATCGAAGGGCTGATCCACATCTCCGAGCTCGCCGATGCGCACATCGAGCTGCCCGAGCAAGTAGTCCGGGTGAACGACCGGATCACCGTCAAGATCATCGATATTGACGACGTCCGCCGGCGCATCTCGCTGTCGCTGAAGCAGGCGGTCAAGGCCGGCTACCCGCTGCCACGTGAGATCCCTGAGCAGCCGGCGTTCAGGCCGGACGAGCTGCAGGTTGACGAGACTGCGACCAGCTCAGCCGTTGGCGCCGCTCTTGCCGAGGCGCTCCAGCACCGAGCTGAGCACAGGGGCACGGCTGAGGAGACCTCCCCCGAGGCTGAGATCTCCGAGACCCCACTCACACCCGCTGCGGAGGAGGAGCCCTAACCCAGCTATCGCGCGATGTTCACCGTCGGGCTCACAGGGGGAATCGCCTCAGGCAAGTCCACGGCAGCCCAGCGCCTGGTTAAGCACGGCATGGAGCTGATAGACGCTGACGCGATTGCGCGCGAGGTTGTCCTGCCAGGCACGCCGACGTGGAAGAGGATAGTTGAGCATTTCGGCCGGTCGATCGTTGATGAGCAAGGCTTCATTGACCGCGCTGCGCTCGGTCGGATCGTCTTCGCCGATCCAGACAAGCGAGTGGTCCTGAACGAGCTCACCCACCCGCCGATCATCGAGGAGATCGCAAACCAGCTGGAGTTGCTGCAGTGCTTCGACGGCATCGTCGTGCTGGCCGTCCCGCTCCTCGTCGAGGTGGAGGCCCCGATTCATTACGACGCGGTCGTGGTGGTGGCATCAACGCCGGAGATCCAAGTCGAGCGCTTGTGCCGGAGCCGGGGCATGTCCGAGGACGATGCCCGTGCTCGGGTCGCCGGGCAGGCGCCCTTGGCGGACAAACTCGCCGTCGCCACACATGTGATCTGGAACAAAGGCTCTCTTGCGGAGTTCGAGGAGGCCGTTGACCGCGTGGCGGCTGATCTGCTGGAGCGCGCCCGCGCCAAGGCGACCGCTGAGGCTGCCGATATCCCGGATAACTGACGCTCGCCAGGCAGCTGCTCAAGGGGGTTGCACGCTGGCGCCCAGGCGTAGGCCGCCGGTTGCGCGGACGACCCGCCAGAGCGGCGGCCCGGCGAGCACGGCCGCGAGCATGACCAGACCGAGCTGCACGTTGCCGACCTTGAGCAGCTTGAGGCCCGAGGCCAAGAGCACGAGCGCCAGAGCTGGGCGGATGACTGCGGCCGGCGCGAGGGTCGATATCCTCGCGCCGAGATAGACGCCGGGGATGCTGCCGATGAGCAGCGAGGTCGTGAGAGCGAGCCTGAAGTCCCCGAAGAGCAGATGGCCGAGTGCGGCTGACGCGACGAGCGGGATTGCTTGCACGAGGTCGGTGCCAACCAGCTCGGACGCCCGTAGCGACGGGTAGGCCATCAGCAACATCACGATGATGAGCGACCCTGAGCCCACTGAGGTCATGCCGACGACCAACCCACCGAGCGCACCGATGAGCACCGTCGCGAGCGGCCTGATCCGGATGGCCTGTGCGGCTTCGGCATCGTTGCGTTGGTCGGCGGCTCGCCTGCGCACGTTGAGGAACGCCCGTGAGATCATCGTGCCGACCGCGAGCAGGAGCGCGATCCCCAGCGCGAGTTTGACCCGCTCTTGCACCGCAGGGCCGCTGCCGATATGGCGAAGGATGAGCGCGCCCGCGAAGGCCGAGGGGACCGAACCCAGCGTGAGCCAGCGCACAAGCTGGCGGTTGGGTGTCCCGCGCCGCAGATGCACGGCGGCGCCGACTGGCTTCATCGCGACAGCAGCGACGAGGTCACTCGATACGGCGGCGAGTGGCTGAACCTTGAAGAGCAGGACAAGGATCGGCGTCATGAGCGCGCCGCCACCCATCCCGGTCAGGCCGACGGTGAAGCCAACGAGCAGCCCCGCCAGCGCCACGTACCAGTCAATTTCCATAGGAGCCCCCGCCAACTTATCTATCCTTAGTAATCTCATAAAGATACTGGGGCTGAGTGACATTGGGAAGCGTGATGCCTTCGAGGGCTCATGGATGCCGGCCTCCCACGTAGCGGCCAGAATCTTTGCCCGGGCGTCACGAGCGCGGAGCGACCTGGGAGCTGACGTCCGCGCCGCAGAGCGCATAGGCTCAGACATGGTCAGACAAGAAGGGCAAGCGTCGATGCCAGTCACGGACCAGTTCGGCCGCCAGCTGCGCGATCTGCGGGTTTCAGTGACCGACCGGTGCAACTTCCGGTGCACGTACTGCATGCCACGCGAGGTGTTCGGACCTGACTTCCAGTTCCTCGAGCGTGACGAGCTGCTCACGTTCGAGGAGATCACCCGGGTGGTGCGGGTGTTCGCGCGGGCCGGAGCGTGCAAGGTGCGGCTTACTGGCGGTGAGCCGCTGGTGAGGAAGGAGATTGAGCGGCTCGTCGCGATGCTTGCCGAGGTTGAGGGCGTCACCGACATCGCGCTCACCACCAACGGCTCACTGCTCGTGGCGAAGGCCAGCGCGCTGCGCGACGCCGGGCTGCGCCGGTTGACGGTGAGCCTCGACTCGGTCGACGAGCGCACCTTCAAGGGAATGGCCGACGTAAATCTGTCGCTGCGGCGGGTGCTCGACGGCATCGCGGCGGCCCATGAGGCCGGGTTCGCGCCAATCAAGCTCAACACGGTCGTACGCCGGGGGGTGAACGATGATGGGCTCATCGAGCTTGCCGCCTATGCACGCGAGCACGGGCACATCGTCCGGTTCATCGAGTACATGGACGTCGGCACGACGAACCAGTGGAGACTCGACGAGGTCGTGCCGTCCGCCGAGGTCGTGCGGCGAATCGACGCGGTGTGGCCGCTGGAGCCCGCCAACCCAAACTACGTCGGCGAAGTTGCCAACCGTTACCGCTACGTCGACGGGGGTGGCGAGATCGGCGTGATCGCCTCAGTAACCCAGCCGTTTTGCCAGACCTGCACACGCGCTCGCCTCTCAGCGATCGGCGAGCTCTACACCTGCCTGTTCGCCGCATCCGGCACGGACCTCCGGGCACCGCTCCGCGCTGGCGCGACAGACGAGCAGCTTGAGGACGTGATCAGCGCCGTATGGGGGGGCCGCCGGGATCGCTACTCGGAGCTGCGCTCGTTCCAGACCTCGAACCTGCCAAAAGTGGAGATGTCCTATATCGGCGGGTGAGTTATTGGTGGCGCCGCTATCCGGGTGGGCGGGATTTCCTTGGCGGGCGGACGAGCAGCGCGCCGGCCACCGCGGCCACCGCGAACAGGCCAGCGACGAGCGTGAGACCTCCAAAAGCGGTCGCCCGCACCTGGAACTCAGCGCGCTCGATGGCAGGCCGTGGATCTGGGATACGGATGCCGAGCCGCTCAACGAGCGCAGCGTCCCTGACGCTGCTGGCCTGCTCTTGCAGATCCACAGCGCGGACAGCCGACCAAAACGCTATGGCGCCGAACAAGACTGCGACGATCGCAAGCAGCCAGGCGGCGCGTTGCTGCCCGGTCGTCACTGCGCGGTAGAGCAGCATCGCCCCATCAGTGCCCGGCGCTGCTGTCGTGGGTGGGGCGGCGAGGAGCCGAGCTTTTGCGCTCGCGAACTCCTCAGGCGACAGGTCCCCGCGGTCCCGTAGCTCAGCGAGCCGTGCAAGCTCATCGGGCAGGCTCATCTCGGGCACGCTTTCCCTCCTGTGCTTCCGGCTGGTGCGCTACGCACGGCGCATACGCCACTGGGAGAGCGCAAAGCTCAGCACGAACAGCGCTCCACCCATCCCCAGCAGCTCCTGGAGCCGGATCTGGTCGACGCTGCGCCCCCGCAACATGACATCTCGGAGCAGCTCTATCCCGTACGTGACTGGCAAAAGTTGGGCGATCACCGGCAGCGGCGGGGTGAAGCGGTCAAGGGTCAAGAGAAAACCGCTGAAGAAGATGCTCGCCAGCAACACGATCATCGCATATTGGACTGCCTGGCTGTCGCTCTTTGACACGAGCGCGATCAGGAGGCCAATCCCGATTGAGGCGAGGAGCAGCGCTGCGACGACAATCGCCAAGAGCATCCATGAGCCCAGCATCGGCATCCCGAGCGCGTAGACGAGCAGGGCGATCACGGTCCCGCCGATCACCCCGCCAATGGCGAGATACGCGAGGTACCTGCCGAGCAACGCCTCAAAGGGCGAGAGCGGGGCTACGCGGAAGAGCTCGGTGGCTCCGAGCTGCTCATCCCGGACGATCGAGAGCGCGACGAAGGTCACCACAAGGTGTTGCAGGAGAAGCGCCACTGCGGCTGGCGCGTAAAAGTCAGCAAGCCGGATCGTGACTCTATTTGCCTGCTCTGTCGCACCGACGAAGGGGCTGACAACCACATCTGGCGAGAGTTCGCCGAACCGGAGGAGCGCCTCCTTGACCTCGGAGAGGGTGCGCTCAAGCTCGCGGACCTGCTGGAGCGGCTGGGAGAGCAGCTCAGGGTCCGCCACCCGCTCCTGTGCGCGCTCGAGCGCCTCGCGCAACGCGGTGAGGCGATCGACTGCGGTCGCGGCGCGCTCCCGGACCGGGACGGTCTCAGCCTGGACCTGCCCGATCAGGCCGGCGAGCACCCGCTGGTTGGCCTCATCGACGAGCCGCAGCGTGAATACGGTGATTGCCTCGGTCTCGACCGGGTCAAGCCGATTGTGGTAGATCGCGATCGTCGCGCGTTGGTTCGCGCGGATCGCCTCGGCCGCGCTACCTGGAAACACCGCGACGAGGTCCACGTCGCCGGCCTGGAGCTGGGCGAGGGCGGCATCCTCGTTCCCTGTCACGTCCTCAATGATGAGTTTGGCGCCAACAGCCCGCCCCTGGCCGAAACGTTCGATCTCGTCCCGGATCGGGCTGTCCGGCGGCGCGACGAAGATCACCCTTACGGCCGGGGGGCTGTCCCGCAGCGTCGCGCCGAACAGGAACAGGATGAGGAACGGGCCTAGGACCAGCGCGAGCACGAGGAGGGGCTGGCGGACGATCTCGATGAGCTCCTTACGCGGGAACGCGCTGATCCGGATCGCCCATGGCCACGCGCGCCGCATTACGACCGCTCCGCCTGCACGAGCTTGACGAACACATCATCGAGCTCTGGGATGTGCTCCCGGACTGACCTCAGCTCCATACCTCGGGTGGCGAACCACTGTTGAAGCAGCGGGATTGCTGTGCCTGCTTGATCGACGATCACTCGCAACGCTCGGCCGTCGACGCGCGTCCATTCCGCGTCAAAGACGGAGTCAAGGGCGGTCAGGTCGTCGACGGTTTCCTCGGCGAGGCGCTTTTGTGCGACCAAGTCGAGGATCTGCCCGCCGTATGCGCGGCGGCGGAGCCCCTCTGCCGTGTCGACGGCGAGCAGCTGGCCGTCGACGATCACCCCGATCCGGTCGCAGTTCGCGGCCTCCCCAACGTACTGCGTGGTGATAAACAGGGTCCGGCCGTCCTCCCGCAGCTCGAGAAAACGCTGCCAGAACTTCCGGCGCAGCACCGGGTCGATCCCCGCGGTCGGCTCGTCGAGGAACAGGAGCTGGGGGTCGTGGACGAGCGCAGCGGCCAGGGCAAGCCGCCGTTGCATGCCACCGGAGGTGTCCCGCAGCCGCTTTCGGCGATGCGGGGTCAGCTCGACGAAGTCGAGCACGCTTTTCAGGCGGCGACGGCGGCTGGGGAGGGGGATGCCGTAGAGCGAGGCCACGAAGCTCAGGTTCTGCTTGAGCGACAACTGCGGGTACAGGATGGACAGCTGCGGCATGTACCCAATCCGCGCCCGCTGCGCGGGCGTAAACGTTGCCGGCGGGCTGCCAAAGACCGTGACGCTGCCTGAGGTCGGCCGCTGGCTGCCGGTGAGCAGCCGCACCGCCGTGGTTTTCCCGGCGCCGCTGGGCCCCACAAAGCCGAAGATCGTCCCCCTGATCACCTCGAGGTCAAGGCCGCGGAGCGCCTCGAAGGACCCGTACCGCCTCGTCACGTGGTGGGCGGCGATAATGGGTTCGGCAGGGGCTTCAGGGTCCCAGCCATGGTCTGCCGCGCCAAGCACCGCATCCAGCTCCTTGAAATCGCATCCAGAGCGTCTCCTGCACGCGTCTCCTGCTCCAAAATGCTGTAATCGAGGCGTCTTCGCATGCGTGTGGCTCTTGGCCGGCACCCGTCAGCCGATGGTTGCGGATCCGCCCAGTGCGCGGAACGATGCCGAATCCGCCGCTGACCAGCCATGAGAGGAATGGCGTGAGTTTTTGGGAGTATCTCAGCCGGAACTGGGACGACGTGCTGCTCCTCACGCGTGACCACGCCACGATCGTCGCAGTTGCGATCGCAATCTCAACGGCCATCGGGGTCGGCCTTGGCATCCTGACCTACCGCAACCAGACCGCTCGCACCGTGGTGCTGCAGATCACCGGGGTCTTCCTCACGATTCCCTCGTTCGCGCTCTACGCACTGCTGGCCAGCGTCCCGTTCCTCGGTATCGGGGGGAAGCCCGTCGTGATCGCGCTCACGATGTACGCGCTGTTGCCAATCATCCGGAATACCGTCGCAGGTCTGCTCGGGGTGGACTCGGCCATCGTGGAGTCAGCGCAAGGGATGGGCATGGGGCGGTGGCGGCGGCTGTTCCGTATCGAGCTGCCGCTCGCCTGGCCGGTCGTGATCACCGGGATCCGGGTGTCGACGTTGCTGATCATCGGGATCGCCGCGCTCGGCGCGGTTGTGAACGGCCCGGGCCTGGGTGAGTTGATCCTCGAAGGCCTCAACAACGCCACCAGCCCCTTCGGGCTCGCTCTCGCGCTCGCCGGCTTCGTAGGCGTCGTGGCGTTAGGGATCCTGTTCGACGCCTTGTTCTTCCTGCTCACCCCTCTCACCGTCCCAAGAGGTATCAAGTGACCGAGACCATGATCCGTCTCGAAGGACTGACGAAGCGCTTCCCAGGGCAGACCGAGCCTGCGGTTGAAGGGCTGACCATGGATATTCTCGAGGGCGAGATCGTTGTCCTGGTCGGTCCTTCTGGCTGCGGGAAGACCACGACGATGAAGCTGATCAACCGCCTGATCGAGCCGACCTCGGGACGGATCTTCCTGGAGGGAGTCGACATCACGAGATCCAACCCTGACCAGCTTCGGCGGCGGATCGGCTATGTCATCCAGCAGATCGGGCTCTTCCCGCATATGACGATCTTCGAGAACATCGCCACCGTCCCACGAATGCTGAGGTGGGAGGAGGACCGGATCCGCAGGCGAGTTGATGAGCTGCTCGACATGGTCGGGATGGACCCCCCTCGCTACCGTGACCGCTACCCCAAGGAGCTGTCCGGCGGGCAACGCCAGCGCGTCGGTGTCGCGCGGGCATTGTCAGCCGATCCCCCCGTCATGCTCATGGATGAGCCGTTCGGCGCGATCGACCCGATCACCCGTGAGCGGCTGCAGGACGAGTTCCTCCGGATTCAATCCGAGATCCGCAAAACGATCGTCTTCGTCACCCACGACATCGACGAGGCGATCAAGATGGGCGACCGCATCGCGATCCTGCGTGAGCGCTCGCAGATCGCGCAGTACGACGTTCCCGAGGTGATCCTCGCCAATCCCGCCGACGAGTTCGTCAAGGACTTCATTGGCTCGGGAGCGGCGCTCAAGCGGCTGGGCTTCTCCTTCGTCCAGGACCTCGAGCTGGCGCAGTGGCCCACCGCCCGCATTGACGACGATCGGGACACGATGCTGCGGGCGATCCGGCGCGCGCTTGCCAATCGAGGGTGGCTCTTGTTGCTGGACGACCAGCGCCGCCCGCGCCGCTGGGTAACCGCGCGGGACCTGCAGCGCGCGGACACACCGACCGGGGCCATGGGCCAAGAGGTCAAAGCGGTCGTCCCGTCAGAGGCGACCCTGGCCGACGCGCTTAACGAGATGATCCGCACCCAGTCCAGCTTCGCCGTCGTGGTGGACGCCAGCGGCGCCTACCGGGGCACGATTGACTTCACAGTGGTTACGACAACAGGAGATGATGCAGCGGCCGGCGGCCTCCCCGGCCAGGCGCAGGCGAACGACGAGCAAGCTGGAGAGGTGGGAGGGCGGTCACTGCGGCCATGACCATGGCGACGCACTCTGACCGGCCCGCCATGGCATTCCGTCTTGGGCGGTATTTCCTGATGCCGGCGTTCATCGCAGCCGTCTGCGCATCGCTGTTTGTGTACCTGAGCCAGCAAGAGCCCGACAGGATCGTCGCCCAACGCCTGAACTTCGATTCCATCGTTGACAGCACCCTCCGGCACCTCTACCTCGTTGGCGTCTCGACCGTTCTCGTCATTGCCATTGCCGTCCCGCTGGGCATCCTGTTGACCCGTCCATTCGCCCGGACGCTTACCCCGCCGTTTGTCACCGTGGCGAACACCGGCCAGGCAGTCCCGTCGTTCGGGGTGATCGTGCTCTTCGCCCTCACCTTGGGATTCGGCGTACGCTACGCCATCGCCGCGCTCACCATTTACGCGTTCCTGCCAGTGCTGCGCAACACGATGGTCGGGCTCCAACAGGTCGATCCCTCGGTCATCGAGGCAGGCCGCGGCATGGGTATGAGCAAGCGCGCCGTGCTCGCCAAGATCGAGCTCCCGCTCGCGGTTCCAGTCGTGCTCGCGGGCGTGCGGACCGCCCTCGTCCTGAACGTTGGAACTGCGACGATCGTGACGCTGACGGATGCCGGTGGCCTGGGCGACATCATCAACGCGGGGCTTGTCACCAACCGGACTCTCCTGGTGGTGACCGGTGGGGTGCTCACCGCGGCGCTTGCCCTGCTCGTGGACTACATCGCTGCCATCGCAGAGAATGTCCTCCGCCCCCGTGGGTTATAAGGGGGACCGGAGGCGAGATGCACCGGGCTTGGGGGGCGCGGGGCGGCAAAGGAGTGACCAGCATGCAACGACACGCCCGCTCGACACACGCGCTGAGCCGTTCGCTCGCGCTGGCCGCGGTCCTTGCGCTGCTGATGGCGGCGTGCGGAGGCGGCGGGCCGGCCGGGGATGGCGGTAAGGAGGGCGGCGATGCCGTCGCCGACACCATCGATCTGTCCGGGGTCAACATCGCGGTGGGCTCCAAGGAGTTCACCGAGCAGCAGATCGTCGGGCAAATGGCCCGCCTCGCGCTCGAGGCGGCTGGCGCGAGGGTTGATGGACAGGCGATCGGCCTGACGGGCACGCAGAATGTGCGGGGCGCGCTTCAGCAGGGCCGGATCGACATGTACTGGGAGTACACCGGCACCGGCTGGATCGAGATCCTCCAGCAGGACGAACTCCTTGAGGGCTCGGACGCCTACTACCAGCGGGTGAAGGAGGCCGACGCAGCGAACGGCGTGGTCTGGCTGAGGCCCTCCGAAGTGAACAACACCTACGCGCTCTTTGTGGGCCCGAATGTCGATCTCGGAGTCCAGACGATTTCGGATCTCGCGGCCTTGGCGCGGGAAAATCCTGACCGGGCGACGCTCTGCGCGGCGACGGAGTTCATCGTCCGGCCGGATGGGCTTGGCGGCGTCACGAAGGCTTACAACTTCGAGTTCTCCCAGGTGAACGAGCTTGCGCTTGATCTCGCAATCAACGCCGCGATTCAAGGCCAGCGGTGCACAGTCGGGGAGATTTTCCAGACGGACCCGCAAATTTCCAAGAAAAATCTTAACGTCCTAGAGGATGATCAAGGATTTTTTCCAGTCTACAACCTGGCGATGACGATCCGGCGAGACGCGTACGAGCAACACGCCGAAGCCTATGACACGCTATTTGGCGCGATCACCGACCTGCTCGACAATGAGACAATGATCGAGCTGAACGGGCGACGGGAGTTTGAGGGCGAGTCATTTGACGATATCGCCCGGGACTTCCTGGTCTCACGCGGCATCATCAGCGGGTAGCCATACGCTCAGCCATGGCATGGCGGGGCAACGGGTCCCTGCCCTCAGGGTCACTTCGTATGCGCCAATTACGCTCATCTCCACAGCGTCAAGAGCGATTCGCTGAACCGGATCAACTCGACCGCATAGAACCCGTCTCCCACATACCGACTAGGCATTTCGGAGACACTGCACTAGACTGGACGTGAAAGAGCGGATCGGCATGACCCTGATGGGCATGCCCCGGAACGGGTCCGTAGCAGGGGTTCATCGAGCTGATGCTGCCCCTCTGACGCCCTAACAGGGCTGGCGCGTGGCTACTGGGCTAGCGTTTGAGCGAGTTTAGTCACTTCAGGCCTCGCGCGGAACTGTACCCGTCCAGACCATTGCTGCTCCGGACGGACCCCACTTCAGTGTGAGAGGAGTGCACCCTTGTCCGCCATCACGCAGCATACGAAGAGCGGGAAAGCCCGATTTGACCATGTCTATAACCAGCCGGATCCCCGTGGATATTTCAGAGTGCTCCAAGGCCTCGACTACCGGGCGCCAGCCCATGGCGCGCGAGTCTTCCCGCAGCTCGTGGCAAGGCAACGCGAGCGGCTCAACCGGGAAGACCTGGTGGTGCTCGACCTGTGCTGCTCCTACGGGGTGAACGCAGCATTGCTCAACCATGATCTCACGCTTGACGCGTTATACGAGCGGTACTGCTCGCCCCACCTCGACTCGCTGTCAGCCCAAGAGCTTGTCGTAGCTGATCAAGCCTTTTATTCGGATTGCCGCCGGCCGTCTCCCGTCCAGGTGGTGGGAATTGACGTCGCTGAGCACGCCCTCTCCTATGCGAAGCGTGTTGGCCTGCACGCCGGGGGCAGCAGCGAGAACCTTGAGCGGAAAGACCCAAACCGCGCGCTGCGCCGAGTCCTCGCGACGGTTGATCTCATCACCATAACTGGGGGCGTGAGTTACATCTCAGCACGCACATTCAACCGTGTGCTCGCGCACGCTCCCGCGAGGAGCGTCCCGTGGGTCGCGGCTTTTGTGCTCCGCTGGAGCCAATATAGCTCTATCGCCAAAGCTTTGGCGAGCTATGGCCTGAAGACCGAGAAGCTCGTTGGGCGCACGTTCCCCCAGCGCCAGTTTACCGGCGACAGCGAGCGAGATTATGTGCTCACTGAGCTCGAAAAAATTGGAGTTGATCCTGAGGGGAAGGAGGCCGAGGGCTGGTATCACGCCGAGTTCTACCTCTCTCGCCCAGCTGACCAGATTCGATCGCTTCCGCTTGAGAAAATCCTTGAGGGGTGTATGAGCTGATGTGCGGCATCGCAGGCATATGGGGCCGCCCGTGCGCCGAGGACGAGGTTCAGTCCATGATGAGCGCGCTCGCGCACCGGGGACCCGACGCCGAAGGAACGTTCGAGCCGCGCACCGGCACGGGGTGCCTCGGCCATAAACGGCTCAGCATCATCGACCCCGCCGGAGGCGACCAACCCATCCTCCTCCGCGACGGGGGCCTGGCGATCGTCGCGAATGGCGAGATCTATAACGCGCCCGAGCTCCGGCCCCAGCTGCTGTCACAGCATCGCCTTGCCACGCGCAGCGACACCGAGATCCTCCTCCACCTCTACGATGACCATGGAGCGCAAGCCGTCGAGTACGTGAGCGGGATGTACGCGTTTGCGATCGCTGACGGCGATCAGCTCTTCCTTGCTCGCGATCCGATCGGCATCAAGCCGCTCTACTATCACCAGGTCGATGGAGTGCTCAGGTTCGCGTCTGAGCTGAAGGCATTCCCTGCCGGGACGCGAGGCGTCCGCGAGTTCCCGCCTGGCACGGCGTACTCGTCAGCAGGCGGGTTCTCCACCTTCTACACCATCCCTGACCCGGATCCGCTTGAGGACACGACCGAGGCCCACATACGGCAAGTGCGTGAGCGCTTGCAGGATGCGGTGGCCAAACGGCTCAGAAGCGATGTGCCGGTAGGGGCGTTTCTCTCCGGAGGCCTTGACAGCAGCATTATCGCTGCCCTTGCCCGGCCTCATGTCGAGGAGCTCCACACCTTCACAGTCGGCACTGAGGGGAGCCTTGACCTTGAGGCCGCTCGGCTGGTCGCCCGCCACCTGAATACCATCCACCACGAGCATGTGCTGGCACCGGACGAGGTGGCCACGCATTTGCCGCATATCATCTTTGCGCTTGAGTCGTTTGATCAGGATCTCGTGCGGAGCGCGATCCCTACTTATTTCACCGCTCGCCTTGCGGCGGAACATGTCAAGGTCATCCTCACCGGCGAGGGCGCCGACGAGCTGTTTGCTGGCTACCGCTATTACCGGGACTTTGCCGACGCTCATCGTCTCCGCCGTGAGCTCCGCCGATCGGTTACGGCGCTGCACAATGTCAATCTGCAGCGGGTGGACCGTATGACCATGGCGCACTCGCTTGAAGGCCGGGTCCCCTTCCTTGACCTGCAGATGGTGGAGCAGTCTCTGGCGATTCCCGCTCAACTGAAGCTCTCCACTCAACGGATGCCCGAGAAGTGGATCCTCCGGGCAGCCGTCGAGGATCTGCTTCCGCCGGAGGTGACATGGCGCGACAAGGAGCAGTTCGACGAGGGGAGCGGCACCATCGATCTGCTCGCCGCGCTTATCGGGGACCTCACCGATGGGCTCGACGTAGCGTCCTATCGTCAGGGCCATCCCGATGTATGGCTACGGTCAGCTGAAGAGTGCTATTACCACCGGCTATTACTCGATGTTTTCGAGGATCCCGAGCTGATTACGGGTAACGTCGGGCGGTGGGCTGACCGCCGTATCGGCCCGCCGGACTCAAAAACGACGAACCCACCAGAATAGCTAAAACGACCCCAAATGTTTTCGGCATGCTGCCGGCCTGCCGTGATGCGAGAGGAGACGCAGTAAATCATCGCACTAGCATGGCCGATTACGCAGACGTTGCCCCGGCGTTTGCTCGGTTGCCCATCACGCCTGCTGCGAAGCTGCACAGAAGGGAGTGGAGGGACAAATGCGCGATGTCCTTGAGTCGCTCCAACGCTGGTATACAAATGGCGTGCCGGTGGGGTTGGCGACGGTGATTGGCGTACGCCGGAGCGCCCCGCGGCAGCCAGGCGCTGCGATGGCGGTCACCCCGAAGGGCGAGGTCGCCGGCAGCGTGTCGGGCGGCTGCGTTGAGGGCGCGGTGTTCTCCGAGGCGCAGGAGGTGCTCGCGAGCGGCGCCCCAAGGCGGCTTACGTATGGGGTCAGCGACGACGAGGCGTTCGCGGTGGGCCTGACGTGCGGTGGCGAGATCGACCTGTTCGTCGAGCGGCTCGACCGCACGCGTATGCCGGGATTCGAGCGGCTCGCGGCGGCGATCTTGGCAGAGGAGCCCGTGGCGGTCGCCACCGTGGTCGAGACCATGGAGGGTGGCCCGCCGCTCGGCGCGAAGGTGGTGGTCTGGCGGGACCGGGTTGAGGGGACCCTCGGCGACGACCGCTTGGACGCGGCGGTCACCGATGACACACGGGGGTTGCTCCAGCAGGGCCAAACCGGCCAGCGCCGGTACGGCTCACGCGGTGAGCGCAGGGTCGATGACATTGCGGTCTTTGTCCACTCTTTCGCGCCTAAGCCGCGGATGTATGTGTTTGGGGCGATCGACTTCGCGGCTGCGGTAGCGAAGATTGGGGTGTTCCTGGGGTACCACGTGACGGTCTGCGACGCGCGGGCGACGTTCGCGACACGCAAACGCTTCCCCGATGCCGACGAGATCGTCGTCGAGTGGCCGCACCGCTTCCTGAGAGCCGCGCCGGTCGACGCCCGCACGGTGATTTGCGTCCTGACCCACGATCCGAAGTTCGACGTGCCACTGCTTGAGATCGCGTTGCGGACCGACGCCGGCTACATCGGCGCGATGGGGAGCCGCCGCACCCATCGTGACCGGCTGGAGCGGCTGGTTGCGCGGGGGCTGACCGCACCTGAGCTGGCCCGCCTGTGGTCACCGATTGGCCTCGACATCGGCGCTCGGACGCCCGAGGAGACGGCGGTGTCGGTCGCGGCTGAGATCATCCAGGCGCGCTGGGGCGGCAGCGGCCGGCCGCTGTCTGAGACCAAAGGCGCGATCCACCAGCGGACGCCGGTCAGGGCGTGACCCCAGCGCCCTTTGGCGGGGTGCTCCTTGCAGCTGGCGAGGGCCGCCGCTTCGGGGGGCCGAAGGCGCTCGCGGAGCTGGGAGGCGAGCTGCTTGTCGAGCGCGGCGCCCGCCTGCTCATCTCCGGGGGCTGCGCTGACGTCGTCGTCGTGCTCGGAGCCGCCGCCGCTGAGGTCCGCCGCCGGGCCAGGCTTGGCCAGGCGCGGACGGTCCTCAATCCCGACTGGGCGACCGGGATGGGCTCCTCGCTCGCCGTTGGCCTCCGGGCGCTCGACCCCAGCTGCGGGGCGGCTGTGGTCGCCTTGGCCGACCAGCCACTCGTGGGCCCGGAGTCGATCCAGCGGCTGGCTGCGGCCTGGCGGGATGGCGCGGGCGCGGCCGTCGCGACGTATGGGGGCCGAGCCCGCAACCCGGTCTTGCTGGACCGCTCCCTCTGGGCGGCCGTCATCGAGACCGCGACCGGCGACACCGGAGCGCGGAGCTTCCTCCGCGCTCACGAATCCCTCGTCACGCCGGTCGCCTGCGACGGCACCGGCGCGCCCGACGACGTGGACACCGTCACTGATCTGCTCGCCATCGCGGAGAGGCAGTAGCCACGGTCTCCCCTTCTGTGGTGTCCAGGCGTGGTGCGCTCGCGCGCGGAGCGCCTCGCCTACGATTGGCGGATGCCTGCGTTCAAGGTGCACAGCGAGTTCGCCCCGTCCGGTGATCAGCCCCGGGCGATCGAGGCGACCGCCGAGGCGCTGCTGCGCGACGAGCGTGACGTGTCGCTGCTCGGCGTCACAGGGTCGGGCAAGACGTTCACCGCGTCACACATCGTCGAGCGGGTCGGCAAGCCGACGCTCGTGATCGCGCCCAATAAGACCCTGGCCGCGCAGCTCGCCAACGAGTTCCGCGAGTTCTTCCCGCACAACGCGGTCGAGTACTTCGTCAGCTACTACGACTACTACCAGCCCGAGGCGTACGTCCCGTCGACCGACACGTACATCGAGAAAGACTCGTCGATCAACGAGGAGGTCGAGCGCCTCCGGCACCGCGCGACGATGGCGCTGCTCACCCGGCGGGACGTCCTGATCGTGGCGAGCGTGTCGTGCATCTACGGCTTAGGCTCGCCTGAGGAGTACCGCGATCACGTCCTCATGCTCTCGATCGGGGAGGACGTCGACCTGCAGAAGGTCCTGCGCAAGCTCGTCGACTTGCAGTACGAGCGCAACGACCTCAACTTCGTCCGTGGCCGGTTCCGGGTACGCGGCGACACGCTGGAGGTCTACCCGGCGGACAGCGAGCTGGCGTACCGCATCGAGCTGTTCGGCGACACGATCGACCGGATCACCCGCCTGGATCCGCTGACCGGCGAGATCGTCGCTGAGGTCGAGCAGGCGGGCATCTTTCCCAACTCCCACTATGTGGCGAGCGCTGAGCGGATGGAGCGGGCGGTCGCCACCATCGAGGCGGAGCTGGCCGAGCGGCTCGCTGAGCTGGAGTCCCAGCGCAAGCTCCTCGAGGCGCAGCGGCTGCGGATGCGCACGACCTACGACCTAGAGATGATGCGCGAGATCGGCTTCTGCTCCGGGATCGAGAACTACTCGCGGCATATCGACGGCCGCGCGCCAGGGGAGGCGCCGCACACGCTGCTCGATTACTTCCCCAAAGACTTCCTCTGCATCATCGATGAGTCGCACGTCACGAACCCGCAGATCGGCGGGATGTACGAGGGGGATATGTCCCGCAAGCGGACGCTCGTCGAGCATGGATTCCGGCTGCCGAGCGCATGCGACAACCGCCCGCTGACGTTCGAGGAGTTCCGCGAGCGCGTGCCGCAGACGCTGCATGTCTCGGCGACGCCGGGACCGTTCGAGCGGGGCGTGTGCACCACGATCGTCGAGCAGGTGATCCGCCCGACCGGGCTTGTCGATCCCGAGGTGCTTGTCCGGCCGACGAAGGGGCAGATCGACGATCTGATTGGTGAGGTCCGCGCGCGCGCTGAGCGCGACGAGCGTGTCCTCATCACCACGCTGACGAAGAAGATGGCCGAGGATCTGACCGATTATTTGTTGGAGTCCGGCCTGCGGGTTCGTTACCTGCACTCTGAGATCGACACGGTCCAGCGCATCGAGATCCTCCGTGAGCTGCGGATGGGCGAGTTCGATGCGTTGGTTGGGATCAACCTGCTCCGCGAGGGTCTCGACCTGCCGGAGGTGTCGTTGGTCGCGATCCTGGACGCGGATAAGGAGGGCTTTCTGCGGTCGGAGACGTCGCTAATCCAAACAATCGGCCGCGCCGCCCGGAACGTGAATGGCCAGGTGATCATGTACGCCGATCAGCTGACGGACTCGATGCGCCGGGCTTTAGACGAGACGAACCGGCGCCGCGCGCTGCAGTTGGCGTACAACGCGGAGCATGGCATTGATCCGCAGACGATCCGCAAGAAGGTTGGTGACATCATCCAGCATGCCCGCGCGGTTGAGGCAGGTGTGGCGTACCGCGCCGCTGTGCCGAACCTTCGGGGCCGTCGGCGCCGCGCGGGTGGGGCGGACGCTGCGCCGGATGTCAGCGAGTTGCCGCAGGAGGAGCTGGCGAAGCTGATCCAGCAGCTCACGGATGAGATGCACGAGGCCGCCGCCGATCTGCGCTTCGAGTACGCCGCGCGCCTGCGGGACGAGATCGCCGACCTCAAACGCGAGCTGCGCGGCATGCGCGAGGCCCTCGGCTGACCGCGCCCGTAGGCGGAGCATGGCCAGTTGACACGTGGCATGCGAGCCGGACGATATCCTTTCGCGACGCGCACGGACGATAAGGGCGAAGGCGGGCGCAACTCACCGAGCGGACGCCCACCCTGCCTCTACGCTCGCAGTTCACACCTCAGATTGGCCTGCGCCAGCTCTAGGATGCCCCGCGACAGGAAAGCTCAGCTCCAGATCCACAACCGACACATGTGGCGATCGCCGAGCAGGACGCACGTGCTGCCGGGTGTGTGGATGAGCGTCACCTCAGCCTGGAGGGGTTTGCCCCATAGCCGGAACAGACCCCTCCAGGGTAGTGACCCGTGCAGGATCGGTTGCTCTGGTGCCCGCGGGCGTGCTCGCTAGCGCGCCTGGATGATCGCACCGAGCGCGGTGTTTCTGAACGCGCTCAGCGGTCGCTCGACGAACGCCGGGTTGGGCCTCGTCAGGTCGGCTACAAGCACGGTTCCTGGATTAGGGCTAGAGCAGAGCACCTGCTCCACATTCTGCTGGCGCACCGTGACGACAACGTTGTTGTTGACGAGGAATCGGACGATGAAGCGGAAACCCAGCTGCTCGTTTGCGGGCACAGCTTGGATGGTGCAGCTGAACTGCGGTTGATTGTCAATGGGGACCAACGGGACTCTCCGGCCACGGAAGTTAACGAGTTGCGGTACGCCATTCGTGACCTGCGCGAAGGCCCCGGCGAACACCATGGTGTCATGGCCCTGGTCGCCAACAAACGCGTCACTGCCATCACCGCCTACCCAGATATTGATGTCGTCTCCATTGCCACCGAAGATCACGTCACTGTTCGGTTGCGATCCTGCCTCTGGACCACCGACGAGGATGTCATCGCCGTTGTCGCCCAGAAGCACATCATCGCCAAGCCGCCCGATGAGCAGGTCGTCTTGACCGCCACCGCGCAAGATGTCGGTATTGTCGAGATGTTGCTTCGCATTAACCCCGGGCGGCTGGATAAAGGTGTTGTTGGCGTTGTCATTGTCGCGGCCGATCAGCACATCCCGGCCCCCGCCGCCCTCTTGCAGGGCAGCCTGAGCCGGTCCGCCGCCGAGCGCGACGAGCAGGGCCGCGGTGACCACTAAGAAAGTGGTGAGCAGCACGGCGCGGGTGCGCCGGGCGCGGATAGCGGTGAGCATATGGTCCTCCTCTTGGGAGTAGATGGTTGCGTCAGACGGGTTGTCCGACGGTGCCGGGTCGACCGACCAGCATCCGGCCGGACGGGCGCACTCTTGGGCAGCAAGAATTGAGTGGAGAACTTATCTACGGAATACTGCGTAGTTTTGCGTACCCGACTTTGGTTGCGTTAGGGGTCTCTGTCAGTCAGGGGCCGTGGTACGTTCACGCTGGCCTGAGAGTGCCTATCGATGCCTAATTGGCGGCCAGAGGCCTACAAACTGTTCTTCTGAGAAGGTCGTCTACGAGCTCAACGATGACCAAGGCGAGGTCGGCATGCCCAACTGGGTGGTTTAGGGTTGCACCGGGCGTTCTTTACCAGCCGCGGGCTTCCCACTCGTCGAGGTGGGGGCGCTCGCGGCCGATGGTGGTGTCGTCGCCGTGGCCGGGGTAAACCCAGGTGTCGTCGTCGAGGCCGAACAGCCGCTCGCGTAAGGAGCGCATGATCTGGCGGAACGCGCTGGCGCTGCCGAACGTGTTCCCAGGCCCGCCGGGGAACAACGTGTCGCCGGAGAACAGGTGGCGATCGCCGAGCAGGACGCAGGTGCTGCCGGGCGTGTGGCCGGGTGTGTGGATGAGCGTCACCTCGGCCTCCCCGAACGCGATGCGCTGGCCGTCCTCGGCCGCGTAGTCGGCTAGGCGGGGGACCATCCCGGCGTCATGGGGATGAAGGTACGTCGGCGCGCCAGTGGCGTCGGCGACCTTGCTGAGCGCTTGCCAGTGGTCGGCGTGGCCATGGGTTGTCAGGATTGCCGCGATCTCAACGCCTTCGATCTCGGCGCGGATCCGGCCGGCGTCGTTCGCCGCGTCGATCAGCAGCGCCCGGTGAGACCGGCGGTCGGTCAGCAGGTAGACGTTATTGTCGTACGGTCCGACCGAGAACTTCCGCACCTCGACGTCCGCGCCGCCGCCTAGGGTGACCCTCCGGCTGATCGCTGGCCCCCCCGGCTCTACGTGGCCGCTGTACGCGCTCATGTGTGCGAGCCTTCCCATCCAGGCCGGTAGAATGCCTCGTCCTCCCGCACCGTACTCTTTCTTGGCATGCCCAACACCGAATCACGCCGCGACACGCTGCACGTGCGTGGCGCACGCGAGCACAACCTCAAGAACGTCGAGCTGGAGATCCCGCGGGACGCGCTCGTCGTCTTCACTGGCTTGTCCGGGTCCGGCAAGTCGAGCCTGGCGTTCGACACGATCTACGCCGAGGGGCAGCGCCGGTATGTCGAGTCGCTGTCCGCTTACGCCCGCCAGTTCCTGGGGCAGATGGACAAGCCCGACGTCGACTTCATCGAGGGCCTGTCGCCGGCGATCTCGATCGATCAGAAGTCGACCAGCCGCAACCCGCGCTCGACGGTTGGGACGATCACTGAGATCTACGACTACCTCCGCCTGCTCTACGCGCGGATCGGCAAGCCGCATTGCCCCGCCTGCGGGCGCCCGATCCAGCGCCAGACCGCCGAGCAGATCATCGACCAGGTGGAGCAGTTGCCGGAGGGCACGCGGTTCCAGGTGCTCGCCCCAGTGGTGCGGGGCCGGAAGGGCGAGTACGCGACGCTGCTCACCGACCTGTCCTCACGCGGCTACGCGCGCGCCCGTGTGGATGGCGAGCTTGTCGATCTCGCCCGCCCACCCAAGCTTGAGCGCTACGAGCAGCACACGATCGAGGTCATCATCGACCGGCTCGTCGCCAAGCCAGGCATCCGCCGCCGGCTCGCCGACTCGATCGAGACGGCCCTCCAGCTGGCCGAGGGGATCGCGCAGGTCGAGATCGTGCCCCGTGACGCAGGCGCGGAGCATGAGGTGCTCACGTTCTCCGAGCACCTCGCCTGCCCGCATGACGGCTTGAGCTTCGACCAGCTTGAGCCGCGCAGCTTCTCGTTCAACACCCCGTACGGGGCCTGCGAGACGTGCTCGGGCCTCGGCACCCGCCTTGAGGTCGACCCCGCGCTCGTCATCGGCGATCCGCGTTTGTCCCTGGAGCAGGGGGTGCTCCTGCCTTGGGCGACCGGCGGCCAATCGACCTACTACGAGCAGCTCCTGCGCGCTGTGGCCATGCACCTTGGGTTTGACCCGGCGATGCCCTGGTCGAAGATCGACCCCGCTCACCGCCGGGCGCTGCTCTACGGCTTGGATGGCGCGAAGGTGCGGGTCCGCTACCAGAACCGGTTCGGCCGGCGGCGCGAGTATGACGCGGCGTACGAGGGCATCGTGCCCCACTTGGCGCGGCGGCACGCGGAGAGCGACTCCGACCATCTCCGCGAGAAGATCGAGCAGTACATGCGCCAGGTGCCGTGCCGCACCTGCAAGGGCGCGCGGTTGCGCCCGCTGCCGCTCGCGGTGACAGTGGGCGGTCGCAGCATCGCCGAGACCTGCGCCCAGTCGATCGGCGCGGCGCGGCGGTTCTTCGACACGCTGGACCTCACCGAGCGGGAGCAGCTGATCGCCGAGCGGATCCTCCGCGAGATCCGGGCGCGGCTCGACTTCTTGATCGATGTGGGCCTCGACTACCTCACCCTGGACCGGGCCGCTGGGACGCTGGCGGGCGGCGAGGCGCAGCGGATCCGGCTGGCGACCCAGATCGGGTCCGGGCTGGTCGGGTGCCTGTACGTCCTGGACGAGCCGTCGATCGGGTTGCACCACCGTGATAACGAGCGGCTGATCGAGACGCTGCTGCGGCTGCGTGACCTGGGCAACACCGTGATCGTCGTCGAGCATGACCGGGCGACGATGGAGGCCGCTGACCACCTCGTCGACATCGGCCCGGGCGCGGGGGAGCACGGCGGCGAGATCGTCCACTCCGGCGACCTCGAGGGCCTCACGCGCAACCCGCGGTCGATCACCGGCCGCTACCTGGCCGGCGAGCGCGAGATCCCCGTTCCCAGTACGCGGCGGAAGCCAGGCCGGGGGCACGCGCTCGTCGTGCGCGGGGCCCGCGAGCACAACCTGCGCAACCTGACAGTGCGGTTCCCGCTGTCGCTGTTCGTCGCGGTGACCGGCGTGTCCGGATCGGGCAAGTCGACGCTGGTGAACGACATCCTCCACGCTGGCTTGATGCGGCACGTCTACAGCAGCCGGATCGCGCCTGGGCTGCACCGGGGGATCGACGGACTGGACCGGATCGACAAGGTCGTCGGCATCGACCAGTCGCCGATCGGCCGCACCCCGCGGTCGAACCCCGCGACCTACACCGGCGTGTTCGACCACATCCGCCGGCTGTTCGCCTCCACACAGGAGGCGAAGGTGCGCGGCTATCTGCCCGGCCGGTTCAGCTTCAACGTCAAGGGCGGCCGGTGCGAGGCCTGCAGGGGCGACGGGACGATCAAGATCGACATGCAGTTCCTGCCTGACATCTACGTCCCGTGCGAGGTCTGCAAGGGCCGGCGGTATAACCGTGAGACGCTGGAGGTGCACTACAAGGCCAAGACGATCGCCGAGGTCTTGGATATGTCGGTCGAGGAGGCGCTGAGTTTTTTTGCGAACATCCCGCCGATCGTGCGGCACTTGGAGACATTGAACGATGTCGGGTTGGGGTATGTGCGGTTGGGTCAGCCGGCCACGACGCTGTCCGGTGGTGAGGCTCAGCGGGTGAAGCTCGCCTCCGAGCTGCGCAAACGCTCGACTGGGCGGACGGTCTACATCCTTGATGAGCCCACGACCGGGCTGCACTTTGAGGACGTCCGCCGGCTGTTGCAGGTGTTGCACCGCTTGGTCGACAAGGGCAACACGGTGATCGTGATCGAGCACGACCTTGACGTGGTCAAGACCGCTGACTGGGTGATCGATCTGGGTCCTGAGGGCGGCTCGGGCGGTGGGGGGATCGTCGCCGAGGGCACCCCCGAGGACGTCGCCCAGGTCGGCGAGAGCTACACCGGCAAGTTCCTGCTGCCATTGTTGGCCGGGGCGAGGTGACAGCGCGGGCCACACGACCACGTGTGATGTCTGGCGCTTGAGGCGGGGCCAAGGCCGCGTTTTCACGCAAGTACTCACCCCCACAGGCGCGTAGGGTTGGGATTATTGGGCGTGGCGGGCACCCGGCCGGTGAGGGCCGGGCCAGGTCAGCCGCCTCGCCGCCGGCCCGGCCGGCCAGACCATCCGCCCAACGACGGGCCAGGCGGACGCATGCTGAACCTGCCACTTTGCGGGTCACGGACCACCACCCAGCCGTCATGATGGATCTTGTAATGACAGTCCCAACACGTCAAACACAGATTGTCCTCATCAGTCGGCCCTAGATCACGTGTCCAGTAGGGGTCGGGTCGGGGCGCGGTGCCGCCGTTTCTGGCGGTCCGTTTCCCCGACCCGCGCCTCCGAACCGGACGTGCCCGTTCCCGAGCATCCGGCTCTCCACAAGACCGTGCCGTCAG
>Ga0081538_10000161_pt1 | contig 70862 bp, 62 predicted proteins | sample TabmetS5T2R1_FD_71022 | JGI IMG/M metagenome (GOLD analysis project Ga0081538, IMG submission 71022) | Tabebuia heterophylla rhizosphere microbial communities from the University of Puerto Rico - S5T2R1 | ecosystem: Host-associated > Plants > Roots > Rhizosphere ... | reverse complement strand
GCAGGGTGAGACGGCGGCGGCGGAGGGGCGGCCGCGCTTGCAGCCCCATCGCCTCGACGACGCGTGACTCGAATCCCGCCGGGGGCTCCTCGGCCGGTGCGATCACCAGCAGCTCGTCGGTGACCTCCGTGAGTCGCTCGACTGCGCGCCGGCACTCTGCGCATGTCGACAGGTGGCGCAGCGCCTCGGCGCGCTCCTCGCCGTCGGCGATCCCGAGTGCGATCTCGGGCGCCAGGTCGCGAACCTCGTCACACCTCATTCTTGCTCTCCAGTGTGTCGCGCAGCTTGTGCATCGCTGTCCGGATTCGAGTCTTGGCGGTCCCCAGCGGGATGCCCTCCAGCTCCCCGATCTCCTGGGCGGTTCGCCCGAGGTAGGCGGCGAGGAACAGGGCCCGTCGCTGTTCCGGCGGCAGGTCGGCGATGGCGCCCCGTACCCGGTCGCGCTCGTCCGGCGGGTAGTCCTGGTCCATCGGGCTCCCGGTCGCACCGGTCTGTTGGAGCCTTGCGACAACGAGGTCGGGATCGAGCGGCTCCGGCCGCTTCACGCGGATGACGTCGATCGCCAGGTTGCGGGCAATCGTGAGGAGCCAGGTTGCGACTCGCCCGCGCCGTGGATCGTAGGTTCGAGCGTGTCGCCAGGCTCGCACGAACGTCTCCTGGGCCACATCCTCGGCGATCCCCTCGTCACGCACGATCGTCAGCACCAGGCCGTACACCCGCGCCTGGTAGCGCCGCGTGAAAGCCATCGCCGTGTCGGCGTCGCCGGCCGCGAGCCCGGCCAGGAGCGCTTCATCCGACAGAGCTGATGACACCACACTCTGTATACGGGAGCGGCCCGCCACAGGGATTGCCCAATCCCGGCCGAGGTCTTGGTCGTAGTAGAGGACATGAGACTCTCGATCAGACAATGGGCGACGGCCGCCCTCGCGGTCGGCCTCGCGACCGTCCTGCTTGCCGCCTGCGGCGGCGGTGACGACGGTGAGAACGGCAACGCAACGGCCGCGGAATCAGGTATGGGACTCGTGTCCGTCCAAGACGTCGACGGAACCGACGTCCTGGTCGACTCCGAGGGCAAGACGCTCTACACCGCCGACGTGGAGCAGGACGGCATCCTCTGCGTCGAGGCCTGCACGTCCTTCTGGGACCCGGTCGGCGCTTCGGCGAGCGAAGCGGACGCCGCGTCCGCGGACCTGGGCCTCGACCTCGGGGTGGTCAGTCGTCCCGACGGCGCCAAGCAGCTGAGCTTCAAGGGGCTTCCGCTGTACACGTTCACCGAGGAGGGATCCGGTCAGCTCGACGGCGACGGCTTCGTCGACGACTTCCAGGGCACCCGTTTCGAGTGGGCCGCGGCCACCGCCGCCGGTGCCGCGGGCTCGGGCTCCTCGGCCCCGGACGCCTCGAGCGGCAGCTCTCCGTACTAGCCATGCCCGCCCAGACCAGTGTTCGTCCGTCCGTCGTGTGGCGCGGCGCCCGCGTGCTGGGAGCCCTCTCGCTCCTGGCCGTGGGCGCCGTCCACCTGCAGCAGTACTTCGAGCTCTACTCCGAGATTCCGACGATCGGGACGCTGTTCGTGCTCAACTTCGTGGGCGCGACGATCGTCGGCATCGGCCTGCTGGCGCCGGTCGAGCGCGTGCCCGGCCGGCTCGGCGGCGTCATGCTCCCGCTGCTGACGGTCGCCGGCGTCGCCCAGGCCGCGACAGCGTTCGTGTTCCTGTGGATCAGCGAGCGGACGCCGCTCTTCGGGTTCATGGAGCCGGGCTACGACCCGGAGGCGATCCTGTTCGCACGCATCGCCGAGGTGGCCACCGTGGTCCTCCTGGGAGGCTTCGCGATCCGGCTGCTTGCATCGGCGTTAGGCTCGCGTCGCGATGGCCGGCGACAACCTGGAGATCGTGCGGCGGGCCTTCGACGACCTGCTCCGCGGTGACTACGAGGGCGGCGCCTGGGATCCGGACGTGGAGGTGGTCAATGCCGCCGGATGGGTCATCGAGACCTCTTATCGCGGCCACGCCGGCCTGCGCCAGTGGTGGGACGACCTCGCCGAGGCGTTCGGCGACTTCACGCTCGAGCTCGACGAGGTCATGGAGATCGACGCCGAGCGGGTCCTGACGACCCAGCGCTTCCTGGGCCATTTCCGGGCGACGGAGATCCCGTTCGATGGCCCCTGGGCGTCGATCCTGTGGATCAGGGACGGCAAGGTCGTCCGGGCCGAGGGACATCTGAGCAAGCGGCGGGCCATGCGCGCCGCCGGCTTGGCCGCGGAGCGCCGCCCCGGGTAGGCTGGCGCCGCACGCAATGGCGGTCGACCTCGTCATCGACATCGACAACACCCCCGGTGCGCTGGCGCAGGTGGCGGCCGCGATCAGCGACGCGGGCGTGAACATCGCCGCGGCCACGTGCGTGGGGCCGGGCGAGCGTGCCGAGCTACACATCCTCGTCCCACACGCCGAGGCCGCGAAGCACTCGCTCGCGATCTCCCACCTCGCGGTCACCCGCGAGCGCGAGGTCGTGGTGGTCGACGTCGAGGACCGCCCGGGCGTCCTCGCGGACCTGACCCGCAAGATCGCCCGGGCCGGAGTGGACCTCGACCTCGTCTACGTGGCCACGCGGAACCGCGTGGTGTTCGGGTCGGCCGACCTCGACGGTCTCAAGGCCGCGCTCGACTCGGCGCGCTGACGGCGCTGAGCTACTCCGACGGCGGCAGGTCGGGATGCTCCATCCGGATCCCCGGCCGGCCCAGCGAGCCGAGCACGAGCTGCGCCGTGTGCACGCCCGAGACGAGCGCCCGCAGCGAGCCCGAGCCGGGCTGCGTCCAGTGGCCGGACAGGAAGAGGCCCTCCACGGGTGTTATGTGCGGCGAGCGCGCGCCGCCCGTCTGCGCCGGCGTGTTCTCCCAGGCGTACGCCGCGCCCTTGTGGTTCAAGCAGAAGCGCTCCATGGACAGCGGGGTCGCCACCTCCTGGAACGTGATCGACTCGCGCAGGCCCGGGAAGACCGGTTCGAAGTCGTCGAGAAGCTGGTCCACGAACGCGTCGATGGCCTCGTCCCACGGCCGCCCGATGTCGTACTGCGCCATCGAGGAGAGGACCAGCGCGTGCTCGCCCTCCGGAGCGAGGCTGGGATCGAGCGACGTCGGCACGCTCGCCCAGGTCCCGCCCGGCCTCCCCGCCTGGATGTCCTCGTGCACGCGCTCCTGGTCGTAGTGCTTGTAGCGAAACACCTCGTGGGCGAGGTCGAGGGAGTCCAGGTCGAGCGTGGTCCCCAGGAACAGGATCACCGCCGACAGCGAGGGCGTCATCCGGCTGAGGCGCTTCGCGAAGCGCCCCGGCAGGTGGTCGAGGCCGACCATCTGCTCGAACGTCGCCTTCGCGTCCGCGTTCGAGATGATCACCCTGCCCTCCACGCGGCGGCCGTCGGCGAGCTCGACACCCGTGGCCCGCCCGTTGTCGAGCGACACCGAGCTGACGAGGCTGCCCAGCTCGAGCTCCCCGCCGTGGTTCCGTAGCGCCTCGACGAACGCCTGCACCAGAGACTCGAAGCTCCCCCTGCAGTAGAACGCGCCGTCGAGATAGACGCTCAGCGTGGTGGCGAACGTGACGAACGACAGCCGCGAGGGCGGCGCGCCCGGATAGGGCCAGATCGCGGTCATCACCGCCTTGAGGCGCTCGTCCGTGAAGTGCTCGTCGATGACCTCCTGGACTGGCGACCGGAGGTACTTGAACAGCTCCGGCGAGTCCTTCGCCGCCTCGCCCATGTTCGCGAACGCGAGTTGAGGCGGCATGTTGTGCGCCTGCCAATGCACGACCCGGCATAGCCGCACGAAGCGATCGATCGCCTCGGCCTCACCCGGGAACAGCTTCTGGTGCGCCTCGATGTACTCGTCGATCCCGAACGGCGTGTTGACGGTCATGTCGGGATACACCGCCGAGTAGTTGTGCTCGAACGCGATCATCTCGCAGCGGTCGCGCACGCCGAGGTAGCGGAGCACGGCGTCGGGGAGCGCCCCGTCGTGGCCCTGGGGGAAGACGTGCACCGCCGGGTCGAACGTGTAGGGGCCGCGCTGGAAGGCGTGCGCGTAGCCCCCGGCGGCCTCCGCCTGTTCCAGCACCAGCACGCGCTGGCCCTCCTTGGCCAGCATCGCGGCGGCGCTCAGCCCGCCGATGCCGGCGCCGATGACGACGACGTCGTAGGCGTCGGCGGTCGTCACGGCCGCCTCATTACGACCCTGGATCCAACGATCCTGACGGCGTTTCCGCGCCGGAATGCCTTCGCCAGGCGCCACCGTCTCGCTCGCGAGGGGTCACCCTCGCTCCGCTCGCCGGCGACGCCTGGCTCGCCCTCCGGCGCGGAAACGCTCGCCAGTCCCGCTGGATCCAGGGTCACGCTGGCTTGGCGATCGCCTCGATCGAGAGGTTGTCGATGCCGGTCGCCACCTCGCGCGCCTGGTCCATCGTGATCCCGCCGTCCCCGAACAGGCCGTCCTGCTCCCAGCGGTCCGGCTGCAGGCTGATTGCGTACGGGTTGATCGGGGTGTCGTGGTCGGGTGCCTGGTCCCCGAGCGACTCCGCCGCCTTGTGGAAGATCCAGACCGTCACGGACTCCATCAGGCGGAGGTTCTCCTCGATCTTCGCCTTGAGCGCCGCGTCGTCGAAGCCGGACACGAGCTCGACGTGCCGGAGTCCCATCCCGGGGAAGCCGGTCGTCGGGACGTACGCCTCACGCCGCTCCTGGGCGCCGATCTCGATCCAGTCGCGGAACATCGCCTCGAGCTTCTCGGTCAGCTGCCAGAACCGCTCGATCGTCGGCCAGACCTGTGCCATGTACTCGGGCTCCTGGAGCTTCTCGTGGAAGACCAGCAGGCAGTGGGTGGACCAGTACACGATGTTGTTGCTGGCGATCTTCGCGATCATGATCTGCGGGTCGCCCCACAGCCCGTACTGGCCCTCGTACCAGAGCAGCGAGTTCTTGTAGAGGTTGAGCAGGAGGTCGTTGTGGGCCTTGGCCCGCTCGGTCACGTCCTCGCCGTCCAGGTCGCGCCGGATCAGGTCGCCGGTGAGCGTGTTGCCCATCCCGATGAAGTCCGAGCCGGGCGAGTAGAACGGGTCGAGGAACGGGCCCGCCTCGCCGACGAGACACCAGCGCTCGTCGCCCGAGTAGACCTGCTTGCAGCCGTAGGAGAAGTTGCCGACCCGGAGGAAGTCGTCGATCTGGTCGCGCCGCTCGTCGAGCACCGCGCCCAGCTGCGGCTCGTGCTTGCGGATCCAGTCGAGCGCCCCGTCGAGCGTCTTGTACTGCTCGTACGGGTGGAACTGCTCGTCGGCCACGATGCCGATCGAGATCGCGCCGGAGGAGAGCGGGATCAGCCAGACCCAGTAGCCCTCGCCCATCATGTGGTTCGTGCTGAGCCGGCGGATGCCGCGCTCGGTCATGCGCTCGAACCACGCGGTGTCGGACGGGTCGACCCACTCCTCGATGTCGATGCCGCCCGCCAGCCGCAGCCAGGCCGAGTTCACGACGTGGCCGTTGTCCTCGAGGAGGTCCAGCTTCCTCTTGAGCGTGAAGGCTCGCCCGGTGGCGTCCACGACCCAGCGGGCGGAGACCGTCAGGATCTCGCCGGAGGCCGTATAGGTCGGCTCGCCGTGCCAGATCATCACCTTGTGGCCATCGGGCGAGAGCTCGACGTCCTCGACGCTCGCACCGTCCAGCACCTCCACGCCGGCCGCGAGGTTCGCCTCCGCGAGCGCGTTCTCGAACCGGCCGCGGTCGAGCTGGTAGGACGGAACGGGCGGGATGAAGGGCACGCCCCACTCGACGCGTTGCGCGATGTCGGTGTTGTCGCCGGCCGGGAAGAAGTAGCGGAGGCCCGCCTTGTGCAGCTGCTCCGACTCCAGGTGGTCCTTCATCCCGACGACCTCGCCGAAGTAGCGCGCGGCGATCTCGACGGTCGACTCGCCGACCTTGAATGCGGCCTCGGGCGCCGGGCCCTTGCGCTTCTCGGCGATCAGGATGTCGGTGCCCGGGCGCTGGCGGGAGAGCTGCAACCCGAGGCACAGCCCCGCAAGGCCGCCGCCCAGGATGACGACGTCATAGCTGTCCTTCACCAGTCCTCCTTTGAAGCGGCTGCGGGTCGTCCAGACCCTAACCCTGCTGGGGCTGGAATCGCAAGAACTTCTCGTAGTCCTTCAGAACCCGGTTCGTGGGCGAGAAGCGGAAGAAGTTGTTGCGCACCACCCCTATCACGGCGTTGTCTCCCTGCATCAGCTTTCCGAGCCGGCGAGCGCGCCTGACCATCGGCCAGGTGCGCTCGATGCGCTCGTGCTCGTAGGCACGGAGCGCGGCGCCCTCGTCGTCGGCGGAAGCCAGGTGACGGGCCAGGACGACGCCGTCCTCGATCGCCTGGCAGGCGCCCTGTCCGAGCGCCGGCACCATCGAGTGGGCGGCGTCGCCGAGCAGGGTCACGCGGCCCTGGCCCCAGGACTCGCGCCGCGGAAGGTCGTAGATGTCGCTGCGGGCGATGTTCCGCACGTCCGTCGCCTGCAGCAGCGCCGGAATCGGGTGGGCCCAGTCGCTGAACAGGTCGAGCACGGCCTGCTTCGGGTCCGTGTCGGCCCCGCCCGGCTCCGCGGTGTAACCGGCGTACCAGTAGGTCCTGCCGCCGCCGATCGGGTGGGCGCCGAGCACGAGCTTCCTGCCGTACCACTGGGCGTGCGTCGCCTCCGGGAAGTCGGTGAAGTCGGCGAACGCGAGCCAGGTCGTGTAGCCGGAGTAGCGGCGCTCGACCGGGTCGAACAGCGGGCGCACCGTCGAGCGCGAGCCGTCGGCGCCCACCAGCACGGCGCCGCGCTCCTCCTGGCCGTTCGCGAAGCGCGCCGTGACGCCGTCCGCGTCCTGGTCGACCCCGACGCATTCGTGGTCGAAGCGGATCTCGGCGTCGAGGGCCTCGGCGAGGATGCCCTGCACGTCCGGACGGCCGATGCCGATGATCGGGGCGCCGACGTTGCGCGAGATGTTCACGGTCGGCCACTCGGTCAGCACCTTGCCGTCCTCCGTGTGGTGCACGAACCGCTTCAGCTCGGCGCCCCGTTGCTCGACGGCGTCGCCGAGACCGAGCTCCCGGACGGCGCTCACGGCGTTCGAGTTCATCGTGAACCCGGCCCCGTACTCCTTCAGCGAGTCCATCTTCTCGAAGACCGTGACGTCGCGACCGGCGCGCCGCAGGGCGACCGCGGCCGTGAGCCCGCCGATGCCTGCGCCGATGATCATCACCCTGCCGTTCTGGGCCAATGCGAGAACCTCCTCGAGTGCGGCGCTAGCTTAACCTCCGCGACGCAGCGCGCGGGCATTGACCGGGGCATCTCGGCCCTGGTATTGGTAGGCAAGCCCACCACAGGAGGTAGACGTGTCGCTGGAGGAGAACAAGGCCCTCGTCCGGAAGTTCTTCGACGAGGTATGGAACAACCGCAATCTCGACTACCTGGACGAGATCTACACTCCTGACTTCAAGCTGCACGCGCTCTGGCAGAACACGTCGGCAGGCGGCGCGATCGAGGCCTCGGGCGTGGAGCCAGCCAAGATGGTGATCGGCGGCTGGTTCAAAGGCTTCCCGGACCTGAAGGTCACCGTCGAGGACCAGGTCGCCGAGGGGGACCTCGTGGGCTCGCGCCACAGCTCGGTCGGCACCCACACCGACACCTTCCAGGGCATGCCGGCCAGCGGCAAGGAGGCCACGGTCACCGGCATGACGATCACGAAGATCAAGGACGGGAAGATCGTCGAGGCCTGGACCTCCTGGGACGCGCTCGGCATGTTCGAGCAGCTGGGCTTCGCGCCCGGGGGCGGCGGATGAGCGACGGCACAGCGGTCGAGGTCCCGTCTCACGTCCTCGACTACCTCGGCGAGCAGCGGACGCTGACGCTCGCCACGGCCTCGCCGGCCGGCGTGCCGCATGCCAGCACGTTCCTGTACGTGAACGACGGGCCAACGCTCGCCTTCTGGACGAAGCCCGACACCACGACGGCGCGGCACATCGAGCAGAACTCGCTGGTGTCGTTCGCGATCGACGACTACGCCGAGGACCTCAGCAAGACGAAGGGGGTCCAGGGCCGGGGCGAGGCCAGGGTGATCCTGAGCGGCGAGGAGATCGCCCGCGTGGCCGCTCTGTTCGGGGACAAGTTCCCTGACCTCTCGCCGGGCGCCACGATGAGCATCTCGTTCTTCAAGGTCGTGCCCACCGACCTCGACTTCATCGACAACACCGAGCCCGGCAGCGAGACCCGCTCGGGGACGTTCGGGGCGGAGTTCCACCGCGAACGCTCCTACAGCGTGTTCGACGCGCTGCCGGTGCAGGAGGTCGAGTCGATCGGGGCGACGCTCCAGAAGGTGGAGGTCGGCGAGGGCGACGTGATCGCGCGCCAGGGCGCGCCCGCGGACAAGTTCTTCATCGTCATCGACGGCGAGGTGGAGGTGAGTCGCGAGGGCGAGGCCACCGGCAGCACCAGGCACGGCCCGGGTGAGCTGATCGGCGAGGTGGCGATCCTGCGCGACACGCCGCGCCCGGCGACCGTGACCGCGACGAAGCCCACCACGCTCTTCACGCTCGAGCGCGACACCTTCCGGGACCTGGTGGCCGAGGCGCTCGGCACGACCGGCGAGTTCGAGCGGGTCATCCAGGCCCGGCTCGGCGCGCTGGAGGGCTAGCGCCCGTGGAGTCCAGCACCGCCGCGCAGGAGTTCACGGGACGCGACTTCCGCAACGCCGTGGGTACGTTCGCCACGGGCGTGACCGTGGTGACCACGCGGGGCGAGGAGCACGCCTACGGGATGACCGCGAACGCGTTCTCGTCGGTCTCGCTCGACCCGCCGCTCGTGCTGGTCTGCGTGATGAGCGGGGCGGAGGGGGCGGATCACATACGGCAGAACCGCTGCTTCGCGGTCAACGTGCTGTCGGCCGAGCAGGAGCCGATCTCGCGCTTCTTCTCCTCGAAGGACCGCCCCAAGGGGCGGGACGCCTTCCGCGACGTGCCGCACCGCTTCGAGGCGACCGGCGCGCCGGTCCTGGAGGGCGTGGCCGGCTACATGGACTGCGTCCTGCACGTGACGCTCCAGGCCGGCGACCACGACATCTTCATCGGCGAGGTGCGCGCCCTCGGCGTGATGGAGGAGCCGACGCCGCTGCTGTTCTACGGCGGCGGCTACAAGTTCATCTCGGACGGCTGATCGACGCCACGCTGATCGATTCGGAGCGGTCGCTCCTGGTCGTCGTCGACACCCAGGAGGGGTTCGTCGGCAAGCTCGAGGCTGAACGGCGGCAACCGTTCCTCGCGCGCGTCGCCTTCCTGGTCGGGGTCGCACGGAGCCTGGGCGTTCCGATCGTGACGACCGTGGAGTCGCCGGACCGGATGGGTGGACTGCCCGCTGAGCTGTCGGATCGGCTACCCCGGGACGGGCCGCCGCATCGCAAGCCGGTCTTCGACCTGGCCGCCGACACCGAGATCCTGGGCGCGGTCCGAGGGACGGGGCGCGACTGCGCCGTCCTGACCGGCATGGAGACGGACGTCTGCGTGCTGCACTCGGCGGTCGGGCTTCGGGAGGCGGGGCTGCGCGTCGCCGTGGTCAGGGACGCCGTCCAGTCGCCCGGTGACGGCCACGAGTTCGGACTCGAGCGGATGCGGCAGCTCGGAATCGAGCTGGTCTCGACCAAGGGCCTCTTCTACGAGTGGCTGCGGACCGTGGCCGCGGCGCATGAATTCGAGCGGGAGCACCCGGAGGTGCAGCCGCCCGACGACCTCGTCCTCTGACCCGCGGGGAATCCCGCTGACGCCACCCGTATGGGATGGGCGGACCACGGGCTGGCCGTACACCAAGGAGCTCGACCAAGGCGGCCTACGTAGCCCGGAAGGGACGCGTCCCCGTGACGCCCTGTCGCTTGTGCTTGCCGCACAAGGCACTCGTCAGCTCGGCCTCCAGGTCGGGCAATCGCTTCTCGTCCGAGCCGACACTCTGGTCGATGTGGGCGGAGACGGCTGCTCTTCCACAGATCCGGCACTGGCGGAGGCGTCGATCCTCGCGTCCCCAACGCCACCTGGCGGAAGGCTGTGGTAGGGCGAGGCATCAAAGGCGTAGGTCGACGGCGCCTACGCCAGGAATGTCGGGAGCTCGGCCGGATCAAGCCACCCCATGTGCTGCTTGGTGGCGCGGACGGGTGGGTTCCGCAGGCGCGGCCCATGACGCTGGCCCACACCGGTGGAATACTGCTCACCAAGACCGGAAGGAGACCCCGGGTGGACGAAGGCACGTTGCCGACTGATTCCCTCTTCGTCAGAGAGCTGATCAGGCGTGTTCACCAAGAGCTCGTCGAGTCACGCGCCGAGCGCGAGGCGAGCGGTTCGGCGGCGATCTTCGAGGTCGAGCGGCTCATGGTCGAGGTGAACTTCGTAGCCACCGAGTCCAAGGACGCGCAGGGCGGGCTCGACTTCAAGATCGTAACCCTCGGCGGCGGCATGCAGCTGCAGACGCAGCAGGTGCACAAGATCACACTCAACCTGGTGGCGGTCGGCTACAAGCCCGAAGGCGAGCTCAGCGACCTCGAGCTCGAGGCGCCGCGCTTCCGTCCTCGCGAGGCGGACTGAACCGGGCCGTGGAAGGCGACCTGGTCGACCTCGAGCTGGCCGATCTACCACGCGCCCGTCGCACCTACGGGCTTTTCGACACCCTCGCCCTTTCCGTGCACTACGACTTCACGAGCGACGAGTTCGAGCGGGCGATGGCGCCGGACGCCCGGGACGGCGGCGACGAGGCGCTCCGCACGATCTATCACGAGACAACCCATCTCTACCACCTGGTGGCGACCCCGTACGGCTACTACTACTCGATGCTGAAGGCGTTCCAGACGCAACAGATCGTGGGGATGATCCTGCTGCTGCGCGACGACTACGGCGTCCGCCTTAGATATCCGTTGCGCCGCCTGATCGACGGGCTCGGTGAAGACGCCCGCTACGCGCCCGTTCGCGCGGCGCTTCTCCGGTGGTACATCGCCGAGCTGCTCGTGCTGGTCTTCGAGGGCAAGACGGATCTCTCGCTCAACCTCCGCGAGCGTCATCAGGTGCTCTCCACCCGTTCCCTCGACAGCCTGCTGGCCGAGATGGATGTCCACCTGGCGGGCATGTTTGCCGGCCTAGGCTTCGACGTGACGCCCGAGCAGCGAACCGGGTTCGGGGGACCTGCATCGGTTCCGGCGGACAAGATCGCGATGGGGCTGAAGGCGACCGGCGAGCTCGATGTCGGTCACGTGCTCGAGAGTGCCGCGACGGTCGCGGAGCTGTGGGTCGACGACCCCAACGCAGACCCCGCTGCGCTCGTCGAGGGGCGCACCGGCGCGGATCGCTACTACGTCCTGCTGCGGTACGCCATCGACCGACTGCAACCTCGCTCGGTTCGCGAGTTCACGTGGACCTACGCAGCGCTGGTGGAACTCGCGCTGTTCGCTCCGCTCCTGCCGCAGCAGCGCGCGTTCCGCGATGAAGGGACCTCTGTCATGGATTTTCACCCGCTGGCGCGCCTGTTCGCAGGGCTTAGGGCCGCAGGCGAGCTTCGGCCCGTGGAAGAGGGCTCGGACTATCGGCGCTTCCAGGTAGAAGTATGCGACGAGCTGGGATGGCCGGCGCCCTCACGGCTGTGCGCCGACGCCGTCGATCACCCTCTGCCGGACCCGATCGATCCCAAGACCCAGCTCTTCTACTGGTCGCTTCAGTTTCGCCACGACGTGGTGCCGTACGCGTTCGCCGACCTGGGCGTCTATCGCTCGCGGCAAGACAACCTGACGCGCTGGTTCAGAGCGCACTTCCGACACCCAATCGTCGAGTTCACGGACGGCCACTGGATCGCAACCGGATCGTCGCCGTGGTTCTACGTAGTGCAGCATGTCGTTCACGAGTATCTGCGCCGGGTCCTACTCGGCAGCGACCTCGCTGTCGAGCTCCCGTACCGCGCCTCCGGTGACGAGCTTCGCTCCTTCGCCGAGTCGGCGGCCGACACGCTCGCTGAGATCGGTGTCGGACGCCCGCGACTCGACCTCAGACCGGGAACTGCGCACGTTGGCGGCTCCGTGAGCTGATCTCCCCGCGCCTAGAGGTCCGGCGAGCATCGGCCGAGAAACAAGAAATGATTCGACAGGTCGGTGGCTACCTGTTCAGCACGACCGCGGCGGCAGAGGCATTTGCCGAAGAACAGACGGCCCTCGGCGATGAACACGGCGCTCCACGAGGGCCGTTCTCGCACAAGCGCGTCGATGGGCTTCGGCTCTACCAGTACCGAGGGGGAGCGGCGTGAGCTCGGACCCCTCACAACCGCATATCCCGAACTCTTACTGGCACGGGCATCGGAGCCAGCGACCGACAGGGTCAGCGCCGGTTTGGCTCCCCTCGCCGAGGGTTGTGGCCGCCATCGCGGGGCTCCTTCTCCATGGCTTGAGCGTGGCCCCCGCCGGCCAGGCGCGCACGACCTGCTCGTACGCCGGCCCACCGACCAACCTCTTGACCGTCACGACAGGCGGCTTCTTGGAGTTCGCGGATATCAGGCGCAAGGGGGCCGAAATGATGGTCGCGGGCCGTGAAGAGCCCACTCGTTGCACCGGGGACGCTCCGACCGTGCTCAACACGGACAGCATCCGGGTGGTTAACCGCGGCGACGGGCTCGTCAATCTGGAGCTCGGCGGCGGGCCCTTCGCGCCTGGCGCCACGCCGGAGGCCGAGGGGGCGTCGGAGATAGAGGTCGAGTTCAGAGGATTTTCCGATATTGGAAGAGTTGTGGGCACACCCGGCGCCGACGAGTTCCACTGGGGCGAGGGCGGCGCACACGCTGGTCTCAACCTCAATCCCAGCAGCGCCGGGGACCAGGATGTCGACGTCACCCTGTTGGGCCGCTTTTCGTTCCTTGTCGCGACCGCTGGCGCGGGCAATGACACGATCGTTCCCGCTCCAGGCGCAGTGGTTCCGCGTGATGCCTTTTCGGACTCTTCGGAGGGGGGTCGAGGTCACGACGTCCTGATCGCACCGAAGAACGCCGGGGCCATCCTGGACGGAGGTCGCGGCAACGACGCCCTGACGGGCGGCAGGCAGCGTGACCTCCTCCAAGGCGGCGCCGGCGTGGACCACGTTGCTGGCGCGGGTGGGGACGATCTGCTCAACGGAGGGCCGGGCAGGGACCTCCTCCGCGCCGAAGGGGGGCGCGATCTCATCAGGGCCCGCGACTTCCAACGCGACAGGATCCATTGCGGAGACGGGCGAGACCGCGTGGAAGCGGACCGACGCGACCGGTTACGCGGCTGCGAAAGAATCCACACAGGCTGAGCCGCGGCCGATCTTTGCGCGGAGGCCGTGCCTAGGTGTGGTCGGGACCGACTTCGGATTGGACGAGGACCGACCCGTCAGCCAGCGCGTGGTCGCTACTCATTGGCTCTAGGGAGATGTCGAAGCCCAGCGCCGGCGAGCCGCCCCTCTCTCACTACCTGGCGGGGGAAGCACCGGATCGCCGACCAGGCACAGCCTCGCCAGGCGCGAAGCGCTGTCAGCGCACCGCCGCCGCGACCACCTCCCGGGCCGACCGGAATGACTCGCCCATCAGGCTTGAGTCCCAGGGCCCGCCAGAAAGTAGCGACGCCCAGGTCATAGATCCGCCCGGAGCGCGAGCAGCCGAAGCACCACCCTGCTCAGCCTCGGCGTACACGTGGCAGGGGGCCTAGCGGACTAGGAGCGCGGAGCCGACGATACGGCGGAGTGCCGCTTCGACCTGTTCGAAGGCGGCGCCGCTGAGCTTTTCCCGCGACCACACCCACCTCAGCACCTCTCCGTCGACCAGGATCAGGGTCAGACTGGAGGAGATCAGCCCTCGACGTAGCCGGGCCTCCTTGATCATCCCGCGCGGGACAAGCCGATTCCTCGGATGCGCGCCCAGGAGCTCCTCAGTGGGTCGCCTGCCCTTGATCCTCAGTCTCCGTCGCTGGGCGTCCCTCATCGGCGATGCCGTCCCACTCAGACCCCGAGAGGTCTCCTTCGCGGTAACGCGGATCGCCGCCACCGCATGCTCGTAGAGGAACAGGTCGAAGCCGCCGTGGAGGGTCCACAGATGCTTCCCGCTGTTGCCGATGGCGCAGAGCAGCGTGCCGGGCACGAGCGGTCCCGTGGCCGTCTCGCGCTGCACGGCCTACGCGCCCCTAGAGCTCGAAACCGCCTCCGTCAATTGCGTCCCCATCGCCGATGTGAGTCCCGCCGCCGGCATCGGCCGCAGCACCGAGCCAGACCGCCTCGCCACTGCCCAGCTCACCAGCGGGGTGGAAGAAAGCGGACTGGCGCGCGTCTCGGGCTGCGCGCAACCGTGCCATGACAAGCACGAAGAACCCCGCCAAGCCCGCTGCCCCGACGCCGAAGCCCATCCCCCAGGCGTTGGCAAGGACGACGCCGAGGCTGAACAGCACAACTCCAACCGCCCACAGCGCGACCGGCGAGGCGACCGGACTCCATCGTGAACTCCGCATCCGCCCTGCTTTCAACCCTTCGAGCGCCACCGCCGCCGCACGCTGGGGCGCACTCCCTGGGGGCTCGTCGTGCAGCATCCGGAGCAACGGTTCGACAGCGCGCTGGTCGCCCAGCTCGATCAGGGCGTGAGCCGCGCGGGCCCTGACCGAGGCCTCGTCGTCGCGGAGCACGGGGATGAGCTCGGAGACAGCGGTCTCTCGTTCGACCACTTCGGCCAGCGCCGTGACGGCGGCGCACCGGACAAAGCCATCCTCGTCGCGCAGTGCTCCGACGACGGCGGGACCGGCGCTCGGATCGCCGAGACTTCGCAGGGCCTCGATTGCTGCTTCGCGGACGCGGCCACGCTGGTGCTGCCGCGCAGCCGTCGACAGCCGCTCCACCCACCGCTCGGCCACAGCCCGCTGGATCCAGGCCTGCGCGCCGTCGTGATCGGAGGGAGGGAACGAGCCGGATTCGGGCTCATCGCTGAGATCTGCGGGCCAAGCCGAGCGAGCCACGCTGCTCCTAACGGGTGCGGGCGCATGATTGTCGAGCCGCTTGAGTCTCGTGTCAACCGGCACAAGCGCTAACAAGCCGCTCATCGAGCATCCCAACCCCCGCCCCGTGCCGCCATCGTCGGCCGCCTCGCGAATCCGAGTACGCATGACCCGCTGTCTCGTTAGGTGAAAAACAATCTTCCGGCGCCGAAGGGACACGTCTCCTATCGCGGCAAGCGATCACGAAGCTGCTGGCGGCGCTCGGCGCAATAGTGACTGCTCTGGACGATCGTCGATCATCGTCGAGCCAGTCCTCACGACAGCACCGCTCATCGGAGAGGAGCACTCTGGGGCCGCGGTGAGATGAGCGATCCGGCACGTAAGCGGCCGTGACGCCGTCACTGCCGAGATGGACGAGGCGCGAGTCTCTCGCGCCGTTGCGGGCCGGATCCCGTCATCTGACCTCGTCGTCGTACATGGCGACAGCGCCACCCGGTCTTCGGGCGCCGCTGCTGCCTCAAGGGAGCAGCGCGGCTACTGAGGGATCACATGCCGCCCGCGTTGAAGCGCCCCATATCCTCGACGATCTCCTCCTTGGTGAGCTTCCGCGCGCCGGGAACGATCGCCGTCACGGGCAGCCCGAGGCGCTCGACGCGACGGATCAGATCCCGGCGCAGCCACCGCGATGTCTGCTTGGGCAGCGTCGAGATGATGATCTCGTCAAAGCCGCCGTCGCGGACGGCCGCCTCGACCGCGGCGGCTGGATCGGGACCGCCGACGCGGCTGTCAACGCGTCGCCCGGCCGCTCGCGACAGCAGCCTGAGCGCCGCCTCCGGCTGCCAATCGGGGTATTTGCTCTTGCCGACGTCCGGGACCAGCAGGGTGAACTCACTCGGTCCCTGCTGGGCCCGGCGGCGAACCTCGTTCAGCAGTCGTTCGGTTGCGGCGGTTCGGTTCGCCACTACAAGCACCCTAGTCCTCGATGCAGATTCCATCTCGCATCTCCTCGCCGTGTCGTCGGACCTCCGCTACGCCCACGGCCTGAGCGGCTCAAGAGCAGCGGCTGCGCCGAGGGCGCGCAGCTCCTTTCGCCTGATGGGAGGCGTGTGAGTGCCGAGGCCCTCGCTCCTGAGATGGACGAGAAGCAGGTGCCCGGGGAGTCCGGTAGCGCCGCCGGGAGCCGCGTTCGCGGTGCGCGACCTCAACCGGAACCGCGAAGCCGGTTCCCCGAGGTCTGCCCTACCGATTGGCGACCACGAGCGGCGGGATCACCCTGAGCGAAACCGGCCGGAACGAAAGTGCAGGGTGGGCCGCTTTATGGGTTCATTTCAACCCAAAACGCGCCCAACCCCCGGATCCGAGCGCGCTCAGGCCGGCTGCGCGATCCGCTCCATCCAGAGGTTCTCCATCCCGCCCGCCGGCGTCTCGCGCGCCTCGGCGAGCGTCAGTCCCTCCCCGTTGAACAGGCCGTCGGACTCCCAGCGGTCCGGGTCGAGGCTCACCGCGTAGGGGTTGATCCGCGCGTCCTCGTCGGGCGCCCCGTTGCCCAGCGCGCTTGCCGCCTTGTGGAAGGCGATCACGTTGTAGGCCTCCATCAGGTCCGCGTTCGAGCGCAGCTTGGCCTTCAGCGTCTCGTCGTCGAACCCGGCCACCAGCTCGATGTGGCGCTCCAACATCGCGGGGAACGAGACCGGCGACACGTAGGCGCGCCGCCACTCGCGCGACTCGAGGTCCTGCCACTCGCGGAACATCGCCTCGATGCGCCGGTTCAGCGCCCAGATGCGGTCGACGTCCGGCCGCACCTCGGCCATGAAGTCGAGGTCCGTCAGCTTGCGGTGGAAGAACAGCAGCGCGTTGGCGCCCCAGTAGAGGATGTTGTTGGCGCCGATCTTGTTGGACATGATCTGGGGGTTGCCCCAGTAGACGTACTGGCCCTCGTAGAAGGTCAGGTGCGTCCGGTACGCGTTGAGATAGAGGTCGTCGTGTGCGCGCCCGCGCTCGGCGACGTCCTCGCCGTCCAGCGACCGCACGATCAGGTCGGTCGTGAACGTGTTGCTCATCGCGATGTAGTCGGAGCCGGGCGAGTAGAACGGATCCAGGAAGGCGCCCGCCTCCCCGACCAGCGCCCACCGCTGCTCGCCGTCGAAGCACTTCTTGCAGCCGTACGAGAAGTGCTCGACCTTGAGGAAGTCCTCCACCTGGTCGCGCCGGCCGTCCAGGGCTTCCCCGAGCTGGGGCTCGTGCTCGCGGATCCAGTCGAGCGCCCCCTCGAGCGTGTTGATGCGCTCCCACGGGTGGAAGCGGGGGTCGGCCACGATGCCGATCGAGATGGGACCCGACGAGAGCGGGATGAGCCAGACCCAGTAGCCCTGGCCGCAGAGGTGGTTGGTGCTCTGCCCGCGCAGGCCGCGCTGGGTCATGCGGCCGAACCACTCCTCGTCGGAGTCGTCGACCCAGTCCTCGATGTCGAGCCCGCCGGCCAGCCGGAACCAGGACGAGTTGACCCCGTGGCCGTTCGGCTCCTCGAGCCCGAGCTTGCGCTTCATGATGAATGCGCGCCCGGCGGCGTCGACCACCCAGCGGGCCGAGACCTCCTCGTCTTCGCCGGCGCGGGTGAACTTCACGCGGTGCGCGTCGTCGCCCAGCTCCACGTCCTGGATGCGGCAGTCGCCGAACAGGTCGACCCCGGCCTCCGCGTTGCGCTCGCCGAGGAAGTTCTCGAAGCGGCCGCGATCGAGCTGGTAGGAGGGGACCGGCGGGAAGAGCGGCGGCCCGAGCTCGACCCGCTCGGCGAGGTCGCTGTTGTCACCGGCGGGGAAGAAGAAACGCAGCCCGCACTTGTGGATCTGGTCGCTCTCCAGGTGCTCCTTGAGTCCCAGCTGCTCGCCGAAGTAGTGGCACGACAGCTCCACGGTCGACTCGCCGACCTTGAAGGCCGCCTCGGGGGCCGGGCCCTTGCGCTTCTCGGCGATGAAGACCGAGGTGTCGGGCCGTGCCTGCTTCAGCTGGAGGCCGAGTGTCAGGGCGGCCAGGCCGCCACCGAGGATTGCGACGTCGTAGCTCTCCGCGGGCTGGTCGTTCCCCACTTTTATTCTCCTTGCGCGAATCCGAGGTCGCGCCCATCCTAACCTGGGGTGTTCGGTCTCCGCATCTGGCTCGCTCTGCTTGTCGCCGTCGGCCTTCTCGGGGTTGTGGCGGCGGGCGTGAGCTCTCAGCAGGGGCAGGGAGGGGGAGGTGGACCGCCGCCCCAGGGCCCGCCCACGGTCGAGAGCCTGAACTGCGGTGACGCGAAGCAAAACGCGACGCTGGGCGGAGAGCAGTCGGCGGTATTGGCGTCGCTCGGTGAGCTCACGACGCTTCGGAGCCGCGCCGACCTGGGTCGCCTCGCGGGCCGCGGCTGGTCGTTTCGCCCGAACCAGTTCACGAGCATCGAGGGCATCGGCGTGACCGTGGCGAATCCGGAGCCGTTCCTCGCCCCCGGCGCCCCGAACCTCCTCTTCTACGCGCCGGCCGGCGGCGCGGAGAGCGCGACCGATCCGCGCGCGCCGGACTTCCCCTACGAGCTCGCGGGCTGGGGCTACGAGGTGCCGTTCGCTCCCTTCCACTTCCCTGGCTTCCTGGCCTGCGTGGGCGAGGGCGAGTGGCACGTCCACGAGCGCGGCATCGATTCCCTCGATTCGGGCCGGACGACCATCATGGCCCCGGCCGAGAACGTCATCGGAGGGGCGGGGGGCTCCCTGGCGGACGCCCCGCCGATGCGGCCCGTCGTCGGCTACCCGCACCCGCGGACGTGGGCCGTCCACTTCTGGCGCGACCCGAGCGGGGTGCCGCGTAGCGCCATTCTCGACCCGACGTCGCCGGCCCCCGGTGTGGACCCCGGCGAGGGATCGAACTTCTACTTCCTCGAGGAACCGCCCACCGCGGTGCTCGAGCCGGGTGCGACCGGGCTTCCCGTGGCGCTCGCCGCCGGGGAGGGCCAGCTGGCGAAGGCAGGGGGCGGCGAGTACACGCTCAAGTCGAGCGGCAGCAACAACCGTGGCGCCTCGATCTCGGTCATCGAGGCGAGGCTGCCCAGCGGCAGCAAGCGCGTTGCCCAGGGTCCCACCGGCCAGGACGAGGGCTGGTACATCCTCGACGGCGCGATGACCTTCGAGGCCGACGGGCAGACCCTGCCCGCCCGGAAGGGCTCGTTCGTGTACCTGCCGGCCGGGGTCGACTACAGCTTCGAGGTCACGGACGGCACCGCGCGAGCCGTCAACGCGGTCGCCTCCCCCGGGCAGAACCGCCGCTCCTCGCTCAAGCCCTACGTGCTCGAGCCAGGCGAGGGAGAGGAGCTCACCGTGGGCGGCGGACCGTACGTCCTCAAGGCGACCGCGGCCGACACCGGCGGGTCCTTCTCGTTCATGGAGATCAATCTGAACAAGGGCAGGGAGCCGCCGCCGCACATCCATCACAAGGAGGTCGAGACCTTCTACCTCCTCGACGGGGAGGTCACGTTCGTCACCGGCGGCCAGGTCGTCCCGGCACGCACCGGGGGCATCGTCCAGCTCCCGATCGCCCTGCCGCACTACTACAGCGCGCTCGGCGACGGCACCGTCAAGGCGCTGCTCATCGCCGTGCCCGCCGGGCTCGAGGACCTGTTCAGGCAGCTCGACAAGCTGGGCTCGCGGCCGCCGACCGCGGCCCAGGCGCTCAAGACCGGCGTCGAGCCGATCATTCCCCCGCAGCCCGGAGGCGGCTGATGCGCTCCAGCGTGACCATCGCTGTCCTCCTCATGGCGATCGCCGCCGCGCCGGCCTCCGCGCAGACGGCTGTCGACCGCCCGGTCACCTTCTCGGTGATCAACAAGAACGACTCGCTCATGAGGTGCGCGACCGACGGCCGCGCCTACACGCTGCGCGGGTCGCTCGTGGCTCCGGCGTCGGCGATGGAGCGGAGCCCGCGTTCGATCACGCTGCTGGTCCACGGAGCGATGCTGCCCGGCGACGAGCTGTGGCGGTTCCGTCCCGGCGGGGACGAGTCGTACGACTTCACGCTGGCGATGGCGCGCCTCGGGCACGCTGTCGCCACCGTCTCGCTGGTGGGCTACGGCGACACCGTCGGCGCGGACTTCCCGGACGGGAACCTCGTCTGCCAGGGCGGGAACGCGGACGCGATCTCGCAGGTGGTGGCACAGCTGAAGAACGGGAGCTACGGAGGCCCGGCCTTCGACCGCGTGGCGATCTTCGGGTCGTCGTTCGGGGGGCAGTACGTCCAGGTGGCGGCGTACTCCTTCCCGAACATCGACGCGCTCATATCGCTCGGCTGGGCGGATCCGATCCTGCCTGCACCGGTGGGCGTCCAGTTCACCTCCGCGACAGGGCTGACATGCTTCCTCGGGGGCGAGGCCAAGTACGACGACGGCAGCGGGCCGGGCGGCTACGTGCTGCGGCCTGGGGACATCGCCGTCGGGGTCCAGTGGACCGACGCCGAGCCGAAGGCCGAGGACTTCTGGATTCGCAGCATGGAGCGCGACCCCTGCGGCAACCAGACCTCGATTCCCGCGCGGTTCGTGGCCGACACCATCGGGTTGCCCCGCATCAAGATCCCCACGCTCGTGGTGGACGGGACGGGTGACGAGCTCGTGGGCTGGATCGCGCCCCACATCCTGTATTCACGCCTCACCGGCACCGACGACAAGACGCTGATGCTGTTCCCGGGCGCCGGCCACTCGTTCTTCCTCGAACGGCGCCGCGCCGAGTGGACGCGCAGGATCTCCGGCTGGCTCGAGGAGCGCGGCTACTAGCCGCCGGGTGCGCGCGACCAGCCGGTCACGGGCCGCTCCCAGCGCTCGCCGTCCACGTCCAGGTCGATCCGCTCGTTGAAGAACGCGATCATGTCCTGCACGGGTTCGGCGTCGTGGAGCGGGTGGCGGTAGGTCCAGGCGAGGTCCGGCTCGACCCGGTCGCCCACCCGCACCGACCAGTAGGAGGCCTCGCCCTTGTAGGCGCACGCCGTGACGCGATCGCTGGGCTCGAGCGCGACCCGGGTCACGTCCTCGGCCGGGAAGTAGAAGCGCGGCGGAAGCGAGGTCTCGAACAGCAGCTTCGTGCGGGACGACTCGGCGAGCGGCGAGCCGTCGAGCGACACGCGCACCTGCCGCGAGCTGGCCCGGACGTCGATGCGGTGGTACGGGTCGCGCGGGTGTTTCAGGGCCGGCTCGTCCTCCTCGAGCCACTCGTCCATGGCGTCCCAGCGGATCGCGATCAAGCCGCTGAGCTCGGGGCCGTCGAAGCTCCAGGCCGCGTCCTCCACGATGCGCTCGCCGGCGGCCAGCGACCAGAAGCGCGCCGTGCCCTTCAGCTCGTCGGTCTCCTCGGTGTCCGACGGGCGCAGGAGGTCGGTGCGCACGTCGCCCTCCGGGAAGTACAGGACGGGCAGGCGGCCGGACTCGTGCAGGAGGCGCGGCCGGGTCGAGCTGACGACCGTCTTTCCGGCGAGCCGGGCGCGGATCCAGCGCGGCGACTCCTCGAGGTAGAGGAGCCGCTCGCGCGGGATGTCGGAGCTGAACCGCCCGGCGGGTTGCTGGCCGAACGGTCCAGTTCCGATCATGAGCGACACGGGGCTAGGCGCTCGCGCGCTCCACGAACTTCGAGAGCTTCTTCGGCGAGTCGGCCGAGAAGGTCTCGACCTCCTGGTCGATCTGACGCACCAGCCCGCCGAGCGTCCGTCCGGGGCCGAGCTCGAGGAACGTGTCGCAGCCGTTGTCGATCAGCGTGCGCACGCACTCGACCCACAGCACCGGGCTCGCGATCTGGGCGATCAGCGCCTCGTGGACCTCGTCCGCGGTGGTGCGGAGCTTCCCGCTGGCGTTGCCGCACAGCGGCACATCCAGGTCGCTCCAGTCGACCTCTTCCATCTCCTCGGCCATGGCCTTCTGGACCGGCTCCATCAGCTCGCTGTGGAACGCGGCGCCCACCTGCAGCCGGATCGCCTTGTCGGCGCCCGCCCCCTCGGCCAGCTCGAGCAGCTTGACGACCGCGGCCTCCTCGCCGGAGCACACGATCTGCACGGGCGTGTTCAGGTTCGCCGGCGCCACCGACCCGGCCTCGGAGGCCTGCTCGCATAGCTCGCGCACCCTGTCCGCGTCGAGGCCGATGATCGCCGCCATCGCACCCGGGCGCTCGGACTGGATGTTCGCCATCAGCCGGCCGCGCTTCGAGACGAGCCGGATCCCCACCTCGTGCGGGATCGCTCCGCAGGCGACGGCGGCCGTGTACTCGCCAAGGCTGTGTCCTGCCACGAAGTCCGGCTCGAGGCCCTCCTCGCGGGCGATCTCGAGCACCCCGAGGGCGACCGAGAAGAGCGCCGGCTGTGCGGCCTCGGTGGCCGTGAGCTCTTCGATCGGTCCCTCCAGGCAGAGCTTGCGGATCGGCAGTCCCGATGCCTCGTCGGCTGCGTTCAGGTACCTGTCGAAGACATCGGGCCTGGCCTCGAGCAGGTCTGAGCCCATCCCGACTTTTTGCGAGCCCTGGCCGGGGAACAGGAATGCGGTCTTGCCCACGTGCGCTCCTTTCGGTGGTAGGCGCGAACCTAACGCACAACCACGGGCAGGGCCAGATGGGAGGCCCGATCGGCGTCGTGGAAGACGCGCTGGCGGGCGGGCGTGAAGTCCGCCTCCGTGTCCTCTCCGAGCGGCAGGCCGCTGCCGGCGTTGCGATCGAAGCGCGGGAAGGAGCTGCTCGTGACGTCGAGGCGGATGCGGTGGCCGGGCAGGAAGACGTTGCTCGTGGCGACCAGATCGATGTGGTACTCGCTTGGGGCGTCCGGCTCGACCGGCTCGGGCGTCTCGAAGCCCTTGCGGTAGCGGGCGCGGAGGACGCCCTCGGCGAGGATTCGCGAGCGCCCCTCCCCGTCGACGTCGCACAGCTTGGCCACGAAGTCCGTGTCGCGCGCGGAGGTGGAGGCGTGGAGGACGAGGGTCAGCGGGCCCGTCACCTCGAGGGGCTTCTCGAGGGGGGCGGAGGTATAGACGAGCACGTCGGGGCGCCGCTCGAGCGGCGCCTGGTCGAGCGGACCGGCGCTCGGGCGCATCATGCGGCCCGGCAGGGACGTCGGGCCGCCGATGGTGGGGGCGGGGTCAGCGGGGTCGTGGACGTACTCGTCGGGCGGCTCGTCGGCGGGCGGGTCGGGCGAGAGGACGCCGTCCTTCCGGAGGAACCAGCGCTCCGCGCGCGCCCGGGCGAGCGGCCACTCGTTCTCGTCGCGCCAGCTGTTCTCGCCCATGACGAATATGCGCACGGGGGGTCCCTCCCGCGGGGGCGCCCCGCGCAGCAGCGCGCCGAGCCATTCGAGCTGGAGCTCGCCGAGGTCGACGCGCGTGTCCGGGCCGAACTCCTTGAAGCGATGGTCGGGGTAGGAGCCGAAGGCGCTGCCGTGGCCCCACGGTCCGATCAGCAGGCGCGTGTGGTCGCGCGCCTCGGGCGTGCCGGCCTCCGCGCGCATCCGGGCGAAGTTCTCGAGGGTGCCGCCGAGGAACACGTCGTACCAGCCGCCGACGTTGAAAGCGGGCACGCGCACGCCGCCGTAGCGCCCGCGGATGGACAGCCGGCGCCAGTGCTCGTCGTAGGTCGGGTGGGCGAGCCACTCGCGGTAGAAGCCTCCCGCGGGGCTGTCGGCGAGGAGCGGTGGCTCAGAGATCGGGAGGTGGCGGTAGTGCTCGTCGAGCGAGCCGCGCGCCTTCGGGTCGGTCATCAGGTGGACCCAGAAGAGGTTGAACCCGAACTCGAAGGCGCCGCCCTGGTAGATCCAGCCGTCGTAGTAGTCGCTGCCGACCACCACCGGGAAGATCGCGCGCAGGTGCGGCGGCTGCTCGAGGGCGGCGCGCCACTGGGTCGCCGCCGGGTAGGAGCGGCCGGCCATGCCCACCGCGCCGGTGCACCAGCGCTGGGCGGCGACCCATTCGACGGTGTCGTAGCCGTCGTCGCCCTCGGTCAGGAAGGGGCTGAAGTCGCCGTCCGAGCCGTGCTGGCCGCGCACGTCCTGGCACACCACGGCGAGGCCGGCCTCGGTGGCGCGCTCGGGCTCGAGGGCGGCCTGGGCGGCCGGCGGGAAGCTCCGGTCGTACGGAGTGCGAGTGAGGACCGCTGGCACCGGCGCGTCGCCGTCGGGCAGGTAGGCGTCGGCGCGAAGGACGACGCCGTCCCGCATCGGCACCTCCAGACCTCGCTCCACGCGCATGCGGGCGGATGCTACGACGGGTTTGACCGCGTGCGCGGTGCTCAATAGGCTCGCGCCGTTGGCTGGGCATTCGCTGAACGTGATCTCCGGGCCTGCGGCAGGTGAGTCCCTCGAGATCGAGGACGAGGTCGTGATCGGCCGTGAGGGCGGCGACCTCGAGATCAACGACCCGGAGATGTCGCGCAGCCATGCGGCGCTGCGACCGGTCGAGGGCGGGCTCGAGATCGAGGACCTCGGGTCGCTGAACGGCACCTTCGTGGCGGGCGAGCGGATCGTGGGCCGGGTGACGCTGGACAACGAGGTGGAGATCCGGCTGGGGCAGACGAGGATCGAGGTGACGGTGGCGCAGCCGGAGCCGACCGCGCCTCTGGAGCCGCCGGCCCCGCCTCCGGAGCCGGAGCAACCCCCACTTGCCGCGCCGGATGTAACGGCGCCGCGACAAATTCCGCAACCCGACGTAACGGCGCCCCGGTCGATCCCTGAGCCGGACGTGACGGCGCCCCGCTCGATCCCGGAGCCGGAGCCGGTGGCGCAGGAGCCGGAGCAGCCGGTGCTGGAGCCGGAGCAGCCCGCGCCGGAGTCGGAGCAGCCCGAGCTGGAGCCCGAGGAGCCGATTGCCTCGCCGGATGTGACGGCGCCGCGACAGATTCCGCAACCGGATGTGACGGCGCCCCGGGCGGTTCCTCCGCCAGAGCCCCCCGCGGAGGAGCCGGAGCAGCCCCCACTAGCCGCGCCGGATGTAACGGCGCCGCGACAGATCCCGCAACCTGATGTGACGGCGCCGCGGGCGGTTCCCCCGCCGGAGCCCCCCGCGGAGGAGCCGGAGCAGCCCCCACTGGCCGCGCCGGATGTAACGGCGCCGCGACAGATCCCCCAACCCGACGTGACCGCGCCGCGCCAATCGATTCCGCAGCCGGATGTAACGGCACCCCGACAGGTCCCTCCGCAGCCCGAGCCGAGCGGGCCTGAGCCGTCCGCGCCGGTGTCCGCTGGCGAGCGCCGGCTCTCTCCGGCCGCGCTGCTCGTGGTGGGCGTCCTCGTCGGCGCGGTGATAGCCGTCGTGATCGTCCTGCTGCTCGGCTGAGCCCGGAGCTCAGGGACCGGGCATTCCCATGAGCATCGAGGCGAACAAGGCCGTCGTGATGCGCGTGGTCGAGGAGATGTGGAATCGCGGCGACGCGGCCGCCGTCGACGAACTGATCGCCCCCGACATGGTCGAGCACGGCGCCTTCGGCGCCGGCACCGGCGGTCGCGACGACGCGCGCGACACGATCGCGCGCTTCCGGGCCGCCTTCCCGGACCTCCGCCTTGAGGCGGAGCACTTGATCGCCGAGGGCGACGAGGTGGTGCTGCACTGGGTCGGGCGCGGCACCCACCAGGGCGAGTTCATGGGCATGCCGCCGAGCGGCGCCGCCGTGACGGCCCGCGGGCTCGACATCTACCGGATCCAGGGCGGCCAGGTGGTGGAGCACTGGGGCTACCCCGACGTGCCCGGCCTGATGGCGCAGCTGCGGGGCGGCTAGCTCGTGGATCCGGCTCGGATCACCGGCGGCGAGCTGCTTGCGGCGCTGGGCGGGCTCGTGGTCCTGTTCGACCTGTTCGCCCTCGACTGGTTCAGCGCCGCCTCAACCGGAGGAGGCGAGCTGGGCGGCTGGGCGTCGTTCGGGTTCCCGATCGACCTGCTCCTCTTCGTGGGTGGGCTGCTCCCGGTCGGCCACGCCGTCCTCCGGGCCGCTGGTGTGATTCCGGGCCAGCCTCCTGCTCCACGAGGGCAGGCGGTGGTGGCCGCCGGCGCCGTGGTCACACTGCTCGTCGTGATCCGGCTGATCTCCCCGCCGGGTGAGACCGATTCCGAGTTCGGCGCCGTGCTGGCGCTGGTCGGGGGCCTCGCGATCGCAGCCGGCGGCTTGCTCGCGATCCGCGAGCACCAGGCGGGGAAGGCGAGGTAGGCCGGGGCGAGGCGGCTCAGGCGGCGGCCTGCGAGAGTCCCGCCTTCTGCGGCACCGGCGCGGCCGTCCAGGGCAGCACGATCCCGCCGTACTTCCACTTGCTGGTCTCGATCGCAAGCAGCATCACCATGTCGCCCTCCTTCACTGCGCCCGTCTTCCAGGCGTAGTCGAGGGCGATCGGAGCGGCGGCGGAGCCGGTGGCGCCCACCAACGTGAGGTTCTCGAAGATCTTCGGCTCGAGGGCCGTCCACTCCGGCGTCAGCAGCCCCGCCTCGCGAAGCTCGTCCGTCATGTACGTGGCGTTGCCCTCCGGGATGACGCACATGTCGACGGCCTCGGCCGCCACGCCGGCCCGGGCGAGCGTCTCCTTCAGGCCCTCGGTGAGCACGAACGGTGTGAAGCGCCCGCTTTCGACGACGTCGACCTTCAGATCGATCAGTCGCTTGGCCTCGAGCTGCTGGTGGAGTGGGGCGTGCGTCCCGCCGCCGATCACCTGCATACCGGGCTTGCGCTCGCCGCCTACGCAGCCCAGCGCGGCGTCGCCGAGGAAGCCGCCGTCCTCGCTCTCCTCGGAGGTGAGAACCATCGCGCCGGCGCCGTCGCCGAAGCTGTAGATCCCGAGGCGGTCGCGCATGCGGACCTTCTCCGGGCCCTTGCCGAGGAACACCGGCACGCACAGGGGCGAGATGGCCTCGCTGCCCACGACAACCGCGGTGTCGTAGGCGCCGCGCTCGAGGTACATGCGGGCGACGTCGAGGGCCTCGACTGCGCCGGCGCAGCCGGAGCGGACATCCACAACCGCCATGCTGCGGCGGCCGAGCTTCTCCTGGACGAAGGTCGACGTGGGGGGCAGGTGGTACTCGGGACTCGCGGTGGAGACGACCAGCAGGTCGACGTCGTCCGGGTCGATGTCAGCGAGCTCGAGCGCCTCGACGACGGCCTTGTGGGCCATCTCCGAGTTCGTCTCCAGGTGCTCGCCCGTGTTCGGGTCGACGGACCAATGCCGCGTCTTGACCTGCAGCCCCTCGAGCACGTCCTCCGGCACCGGGCCCGCGAGACGCTCCATCTGCTCGTTGTCGATTGGATCGCCCGGGAGGTACGAGCCCGTGCTGGCCAGCTTCACCTGTCTCAATTCGATCTCCTAGTGCGACGCGAGCCTGTCCGCGCGATCCTAGTCCAGCCTGGCTGGCCCGCCAAGGCGCGCGCAGGGGATAGTGCGCGTGCTACTCGGGCGGGGCGATTCGCCAGCGGCCGTCCTCGAAGACGAGCCGAACGGAGTCCGAGGAGTCGTCGAGGGCGACCTGGGCCTCGCCGGCCTCGAGGTCGAGCTCGATGCGAAGCGCGACGCGGGGGAGGGGGGCGGGCGGAGCGGCCTCCACGGGAGGGGCGGGTGGCTCAGCCTCCGTGGGGGCCGCCGGCACGGGCTCCGCGGGCGGGGCGGGCGTTTCTCCGGCGGGTGGCGCGGCCGCTTCCGTCGGCTCCGCGCCCGCGTCCGTCGGCGGCGGCGCCTGCGTCGACGGTGGGGTGTCGTGACCGGGCGGGGGTGGGGCGGGTGTTGCGGGCGGCGTCGTTGCGCTCACCTGCACGATCATTCGCGTGCCGCCCACCTCGATCTCGTCGCCCACGCTCAGCAGCTCGGGCGCCTCGATGCGGCGGCCGTTCAGGAAAGTCCCGTTCGTCGAGCCCAGGTCCTCGACCACGAAGCCGGACCCCGCTCGCGCGAGGCGGGCGTGCCGCCGCGAGATCTCCACGTCGTCGCCGAGCCGGCCGACGCCGTCGGCATGGCGGCCGATCTCGAGCTCGTCGGACACCTCGATCTTCGTGCCTGTCGCGTTGCCGGCCGTGACCTTCAGCCGCAGCTTCTCCGCATGGCCCTCCGGCGAGCCGCCGGCCACCGGCGCCGGCACGGCCACCACCGGCGGCGCCGTCGGCGGCGGGGTTGGGGCGCGGTTGTGCATGAACGCGGCCCGCGCCGAGGCGATCAACTCGGTGCAGGTCGCAAAGCGGTCCTTCGGGACCTTCGCGAGCGCACGCGCGATCACAACGTCCACGGCTTCGTTCACCCCCGCCACGCGGTCGCTCAGCCCCGGCGGCGGATCGTCGATGTGGGCGTGCAGCAGGTCCGCGCTGTTCTCGTGGCGGAAGGGCGGCTCGCCCGCGACGCACTCGAACAGCACGCACCCGAGCGAGTAGATGTCCACGCGGTGGTCCGGATCGGCGCCGAGGATCTGCTCCGGCGCCGTGTAGAAGTACGTGCCCACGAACTCCCCGGCTGCCGTCAGCGCGATGCTGTCGCGCGCCGGGCTCCGGCTCAGCCCGAAGTCGGTCAGGAAGGCCCGCTCGTCCTCGTCGTCCCGGGTCACGATGATGTTGCCCGGCTTGACGTCGCGATGGATCAGCCCAGCGCCGTGCACGGCGTCGAGAGCGAGGCCGATCTGCGCCAGCAGCGCCAGCATGCGCTTGGGATCGAGCTGCCCCTCGGCCGCGAGCAGCGCCTTGAGGTCGGTGCCCTGGACGTAGTCCATGACGATGTACAGCGCGCCGTCGGCCTCGCCGGCATCGCGGATCCGGACGACGTTGGGATGGTCGACCGAGCGCGCGTAGCGCGACTCGCGCAGGAAGCGCCGGCGAAACGACTCGTTCGCCGCGAGGTCCGGCGGCATCACCTTGAGGGCAACGCGGTCGCCGGCTTCACCACCCTCGGCGAGGTACACGGACCCCATGCCGCCCTCGCCGATGAGGCTCACGACGCGGTAGCCGCCGATCTCGCTGCCGATGCCGATCGCTGCCACGAGCCGGTTGTATCACGCCGGGGAGGGCGCGTTGATGAGGGCCGCCCCTAGACTGGCCCGGATGGGGGTCTACGTCGACGATGCGCGCGTGCCCTGGCGCGGCCGGCGCTGGTCGCACCTGGTCGCCGACACCGCCGACGAGCTCCACGCCGCCGCCCGCGAGCTCGGCCTGCCGCGCGCCGCGGCCCAGGACCGCGGCCGCACTCTTCACTACGACCTCCCCGACGAATGGCGCAGCGCGGCCATCGAGCGCGGGATCGCGGAGCCCATCGCGATGCGGGACCTGGCCCTGCGCCGTGCGTCCCTGGCGCCCGGCCGGCGAGCTCGCTCCCAGGCCAGTCGAGCGGGTTAGAGTAGCCCGGTCCATGGAGGCCGGAGCTCAACCCGAGTCGGTTCGCCACGTCAGGTCCGCGGACGGAAGCTCCATCGGCTTCGAGGTCCTGGGGAGCGGTCCGCCCCTGCTGCTCGTGCACACGATGGCCATCGACCGCACGCAGTTCGCGCCGCTGAAGGACCTGCTGGCCAGGGACTTCACGCTCTACCTCGTCGACCGGCGCGGCTATGGGCTGAGCGCGGACGTGCCCGACGACGGCTACTCGCTCGAGCGCGAAGCCGAGGACATCGCGGCGCTGGTCGACGCGATCGGCGAGCCGCCGCTCGCGTGGGGCCACTCTTACGGCGGGGTCTGCGTTCTCGAGGCGGGTGGGCGGGGCATCCTCTTCAAGGCCATCCTCGCCGACGACCTCGCGATGGGCGGCCCCAGCCCTCCGGTCCCGCGGGAGCTCACGGACGGGATGGCGAGGGCGATCGAGGAGGGCGATCGCGACGCTGCCCTCGAGCTGTTCCTCAGGACGATCGTCGGGCTGAACGACGAGCAGATCGAGATGCAGAGCGGCACGGACTTCTGGAAGACCCGCGCCGCCACCATCCACCTTTTCGTCCGCGATGCGGCCCAGGCGAACACCTTCCGCTACGACCCCGAGCGGCTCGCGAACATCAGCTGCCCGGTGCGCTTCGTGGTCGGCGAAGAGACGCCGGAGGTCATGCTGGGGTCCACCAGGGCGGCGCACGAGGCCATGCCCGGCAGCGAGTGGACGGAGACACCGGGTCGCCTGTTCACGACCATGTACTCCGATCCGGAGACCGCAGCCCGCCAAGTGAAGGACTGGCTCCGCGACGGCTAGCAGAGGGGCGGAAGGCTCGCGTGCTGGAAGCCGTCGTTTCGATCGCCGATGCCGAAGTCGTGCATGGCGAGCCGGCTGGTGAACACGCCCGACACCGTCGACCGCAGGAAGCATCCCCCCGGCTGAGTCCACGAGCCCGCCAGGTACAGGCCGGACACGGGGCTGCGCGGCGCGGGCCTGCCCGCGCCTGCGCCGGCGGGGGTGGCCTCCCAGCCGTACGTGGAGCCGGCGCTGTTCATCGACATGCGCCGATAGGACTCGGGCGTCAGCAGCTCCGAATAGGTCAGTGCGTCGCAGAAGCCGGGGAAGGTCGCCTCGGCCACGCCCAGCAGGGCCTCCTGCCAGTGGTCGACCTGCTGCTCCCAGGGCGCCTCGCTCTCGTAGTCGGCGAACGCGATCACCATCGCCACGTGCTCGCCTGAGGGCGCGAGCGTCGGATCGACGAGCGAGGGAAGCCTGATGACCACCGCGCCCGGCCGCCCGGCCTGCGTCGCCTCCCAGGAGGCTTCGAGGTCCCACCCGCTCACCAGCACGGTGTCCCGCGCACCCGCCGCCTGAAGGTCCAGGCGGGTTGCCGCGCACAGGGTCACCGCGGAGGTCGCCGGCCTCAGCCGGCGGAGCTTGCGGAGGAACCTGGCCGGTAGGCCGTCGGTACCGAGCAGGGCTCCAAAGGTGCGCGTCGCGTCGACGCCCGAGATCACCGCGCTCGCCCGCACGCGCGAGCCGCCCTCCAGCACCACGCCTGTTGCGCGGCCGTCCGAGACCTCGATCTCAGTCGCCGCGGCGCCTGTCGCCAGCTCGCCCCCGGAGTCCCGGATGGCGTGCACGAGCGCGTCGGTGAACGTCTGGGCGCCGCCCTCGAAGTAGAAGCCTCCCTCGACGACCCAGGCGTGCAGGGACTGGGCGAAGTTCTGCAGCGAGAGCCTCGAGGGCGGCAGGCCCAGGAGCAGGCCGCTCAGGCCGCAGAGCGTCCGCGCCTTCGGGTCGTCGACCTGCTCCTCGAGCAGGTCGGCGACCGTCGCCATGCGGTACTTGAAGGCCAGCGGCAGCTCGCGAGCAAGGCGGTCGAGCTCGCGCAGCGGCGCCTCTTGGGGCAGCTCGTGCGCCTGTCTGTGAACCTCCGAGCAGAGCTCGATGAAGCGCCGCATGTCGTCGCCCGCGGCGGGCATCGCGCGCGCGTGGGCGTCGATCAGCATGTCGAGCGTGCCAATCGGCACGTCGAAGCGCAGGCCGGGAAGCGCCGCCTGGTAGTAGGTCTCGATCGGCAGCAGCGAGCAGCGGTCCGCCACGCCCAGGTGGTCGAGCAGCCCTTGGAACACGTCGGGCACGGACAGGCCGTGCACGGCGGGGTCGAAGGTGTAGGGCTCGCGGCGCAGCGCACGGGCGTATCCCCCTGGCCCGTCCTGCCCCTCCACCACCAGCACGCTAGCGCCGGCCTTCGAGAGCAGCGCCGCGGCGGTGAGTCCGCCCACGCCGCCGCCCACGACGACCACGTCGTAGGTGTTGTGCACCGGCCTTAGTCCGCCGGCGCGAGCACTATCGAGAAGTTCGTGCCGCCCAGCGACGTGCCGTTCACGACGACCGGCCCGCGGGGGCTCTTCTCCTCGTCGCCCTCCTGCCAGCCCTTCAGCGCCAGCGCCGCGTTCAGCGACGGTCCAGCGCCCATCGGCTCGCCCAGCTTCAGCTTCGGCGCGATGCGCGGCACATCGTCGCCGAGCACCCGGCCGACGGCCGCGTCCTCGGCGCCGTCGGCGGCTTCCAGCCCAGTCTTGGCCATCCAGACGGCGGCGACCTGGCCGGGCTCCACGCCGGCCCGCTCCAAGGCGGTCCGCATGGCGCGCTCGATGCCCTCGCCCTCCGGGTCGATGCGGCCGACCCCGCGCGCGTCCGACGTCACGCCGTAGCCGAGCACCTCGCCGTAGACGCGCGCGCCGCGCTCCTGCGCCTTGCCCAGCCGCTCCACGAGCAGCGCCACGCCCGCCTCGGCCAGGGCCAGCCCGCCGTCGCCGAGCACGCCGAGCTGCTTGTAGCCCTCGAGCACCGTGTCGGTGAGCGCGTCGGCGCCGAGGCAGATGATCGCGTCCGCGTGGTCCCTCGAGGTGAGGTCGTAGCCGTACGAGAGCGAGCACGCGCCAGCCGCGTGACCCGCGGTCACGGTCGTGGCCGAGCCGAGCAGGCCCACCTTGATCGCCACCTGACCGCCGGCCGCGTTGTAGACCGTGTTGGGGAACACGGCGGGGTTCGCGCCGGACGCGCCCTCATCGATGACGCCGGCGGCGAACTGCTCCATGCTCTCCATCGGGCCGACGCCGGTGCCGAGGATCACGCCGATCCGCTCGCGGTTGTCGTCGCCCACCGTCACGCCGGCGTCCTCGAGGGCCAGCTTCGTGCTGATGATCGAGAACAGCCCGAGCCTGTCCACACGCTTGCGCTCCTTCGGCCCCAGGAAGTCGCCCGGGCTGAAGTCGACTCGGCCCACCCGGGCGCCGTTCTCCTGCGAGGTCGTGTCGCGATCGGAGCTGTACGCCTCCCAGAGCGCGTCCAGGTCGGTCCCGGCGGAGGTGAGCGCGCCGATGCCGGTGATCCCCACCCGGTCCACGTCGACCGCCGGCGGCGCCTCGTCGCGCTCGTCGGGGTGGAGGAAGGTGACCGAGGCGTTGGCGCCGCCGAAGGCGAAGTTGTTCGACACCGCCACCCGGATCTTCATCTCACGCGCCTCGTTCGGCACGTAGTCGAGGTCGCACTCCGGGTCGGGCTCGGTGAAGTTCGCGGTCGGCGGCGCCACCTGGTCCTGAAGCGCCTGAACGGTGACGATCGCCTCGGCCGCGCCGGCGCCGCCGAGTAGGTGGCCGATCATCGACTTCGTGCTCGACACCGCGACCTTGCGCGCAGCCTCCTCACCGAGGCCGGCCTTGGTCGCCGCCGTCTCGGCCGTGTCGTTCTTCGCCGTGCCGGTGCCGTGGCTGTTCACGTAGTCGACCTGGTCCGGCGTGATCCCGGCCATGCGAAGGCCGGTCTTGATCGCCCGCGCGGCGCCCTTGCCCTCGGGGTGGGGGGCGGTGGGGTGGTAGCCGTCGGCCGACAGGCCGTAGCCGGCGACCTCGGCGAGGATCGTCGCGCCCTGCTCCTTCGCCACGTCCTCTCGCATCAGCACGAGCATCCCGGCGCCCTCGCCCAGCGAGAGCCCCTGACGGTCGATCGAGTACGGCGCGGCCGGCTCGGGCGAGAGCGACTCGAGCGAGTTGAAGCCTGCGATCAGGATGTCGGAGAAGGCGTCGGCCCCGCCGGCCAGCACGGCGTCCACGTGTCCCAGCCGGATCAGCTCGGCGCCGTAGCCGATCGCGTTGGCGCTGGCGGCACAGGCGGTGTCCACCGACAGCACGGGGCCCTTGATGCCGAAGGCGCCGCTCACGGCCTCGGCCATCGCCTGCGGCTCCACGAGCAGCAGCAGCTTCGGGTCGGGGTCCTCGCCCTCCTTGCGCCGGCGGTACCACTCCTCGCCCGCCAGGAGTCCGGCGTTGCAGGTGCCGATCACGACGCCCCAGCGCTCGGGCGCCACCGCCCCGACGCCCACGCCGCAGCGGTCCATGGCCTCCTCGGAGGCCCGCATGGTGAAGTCGATGGCCCGGTCGTGGAAGCCGTCCGGGTTCAGGTACTCGCGCTCGAACCGCGGCTCGTCGCGCACCTCGCCGCCGATCTCGGTGCGGTAGCCGTCCATGGGCAGGTGCTCGACCTTGCGGATCGCGACGCGGCCCGCCTTCACGCCCTCCCAGTACTCGTCGAGGTTCGTGCCCTGCCCGTTGATCGCGCCCATCCCGGTCACGACGACCCGCTGATTGTCATTCGCCACTTCGTTTGCCTCCTTCAGACTCGACGCAGGGCAAGCGCCACGTTCTGGCCCTCGAGCCCGCGCGCCAGGGCGACGGTGTTGTCCACGGCCGTCTCGCGCGCCTGCCCGGGCGCCCAGTCGATTCCCTCGCAATCCGGGTCGACGTTCTCCAAGTTCAGGGTGGGGGGGACGGCGCCGCGGTCGATCGCGAGCGCGGCGAGCGCCGCGTTGAGCGCGCCGGCGCCGCCGACCAGGTGGCCGGTCGCCCCCTTGACCGAGCTGGCCACGACGCCGCCGTCGGCGCCGAAGACCTCGCGCAGCGCGGCCGCCTCGCTCGCGTCGCCCTCGCGCGTGCCGGCGCCGTGCGCGGCGATGTAGCCGACGTCCCCCGGCGGCGTCTCGGCCAGCTCGAGGGCGCGCTGAACGGCACGCGCGAGCTGGCGCCCCGACGAGTCCGGGTGCATCAGCTCGCCGGTGTCGGCCGCGGCGCCGAAGCCGGCCACCTCGGCGTACACCTTCGCGCCGCGCGCCTTCGCGGCCTCGAGCTCCTCGAGCACCACGAAGGCGCCGCCCTCGCCCATCACGGTGCCGTCGCGGTCGCGGTCGTACGGCGCGCACGCGGCGGCGCCCAGCTCGTTGCGGCGCGAGGTCACGCCGAGCGTGTCCCACGCGGCCATGTGCCACCAGAAGATCGGCGAGTCCGCGCCGCCGCAGATCGCGAGGTCGCTCTCGCCGCGGCGGACCGATCGCGCGCCGCGGGCGATCGCGAAGAGCCCGGCCTCGGCGGTGCCCGAGAAGTACGTGTTCGGGCCGCGGAGCATGTACGCCTCGGAGATGTAGAAGAGCGAGGCGCCCTGGATCCCCTCGATGAAGAACAGCGGGTGCACCGAGCCGTAGGCGAGCTCGCCGAAGCGGTTCATGTCCGCCCGCCCGCCGCCGTCGCGGGCCTCCACGGACGCCTCCTTGAAGTAGTCCGGGTCGGAGACCATCTTGTTGCCCGCGGTGAAGAGGGCGTTGCGCCCCTCCTCGTCGTCCCCGAGCTCGAGCCCCGCGTCGTCCACGGCGACCTTCGACGCGACCATCGCCATCACGTCATGGCGCGTCATCGTGCGCAGCGAGCGGCGGTTCTCCACGTAGTCGCGCGGCTTGAACTCGGGCACCTCCGCGCCGAGCCGGGTCTCGAGCGAGCTCGGGTCGTAGCTCTCGATCGGTCCGACCGCGCCCTTCCCCTCGAGCAGCGCCGACCACGTCTCGTCCGTGCCCACGCCCACCGGGGTGCAGAGGCCCACTCCCGTGATGACGACCCGGCGCACGGCTCAGCCCTCGATCGGTGCGGCCCGGAGCTTGCGCGCCCGCAACACGACGCGCCCGTCCACGGCGGCCTCGCCGGTCAGCGTGGCCTCGGTGTCGCCGGCATCCTTCAGCTTGACGGTGAGCACCAGCTGGTCGCCGGGCTGCACGAAGTGGCGGAAGGCCACCCGGTCGGCTCCGGCGAGGCGCCAGCGCCGCCCCGTCTCCTGCTCGAGCAGCTCGGCGCAGAGCGTCCCGAGGCTGCCCAGCATCAGCACGCCGGGAAGCACGTGGAAACGGGGGAAGTGGCTGTCGAAGATCGCCAGCGTGTTCGGCACGTTGCGGATGGCCTCGGCCTCGCCGTCGCCCACGCGCACCACGCGGTCGAGCGTCGTCCAGACCCCGCCCTTCATGCCTCGGCCTTGGTGGCGACCAGCGCCCCGTTCGTGCCGCCGAACGCGAAGCCGTTCACGAGCACGACGTTGACGTCCATCTCCCGCGCCTCGTTCGGCACGCAGTCGAGGTCGCATTCCGGGTCCTGGTTGTCGACGTTGATCGTGGGGGACACCACGCTGTCGCGCATCGCGTAGATCCCGGCCAGCAGGTTCAGGGCGCTCGCCGCGCAGGTGGTGTGGCCGGTCATCGACTTCGGTGAGGTCACGACGATCTTGTCCGACTCGTCCCCGAACACGCGCTTGATCGCGGTCGTCTCCGAGATGTCGCCGGCGGGCGTGCTGGTGGCGTGCGCCACCACGTAGTCGACGTCCTTCGTGCCGAGGCCGGCCTCCTTGAGCGCCGCGTTCATCGCGATCACCGCGCCGCCGCCGTCCGGCGGCGGGTCGGTCATGCGGTAGGCGTTGAGGCTCGAGGCGTAGCCGCGCAGCTCGGCGTGGACCGTGGCGCCGCGCTCGAGCGCGGCCTCGCGCTCCTCGAGCACCATGATCACGCTGCCCTCGCCGAGCACGAACCCCGAGCGGTCCTTGTCGAAGGGCCGCGAAGCCCGCTCGGGGTCATCGTTGTACTCGTTGGTGAGAGCGCCGAGCAGAGAGAAGCCGAGCAGGTCGCACCAGCTCGTGAGGGCGTCGAAGCCGCCCGCCACCATCGCGCGCGCCTCGCCGTCCTGGATCAGGCGGAACGCCTCGCCGATCGAATGCGCCGACGCGGTGCAGGCGGTGCTCACGCCGATCATCGGTCCCTCCGCACCCGCGACTCGGGCCGCCTGCATCGCGGCCGTGTTCTGGCTGTCACGGAGCGTCTTGACCGGCGGGAAGCGATGCATCTCGTGCCCGTCGCTGCGCGCCCGCACCTCGAACGCGTCGGAGAACTCCTGCAGCTCCGGCCGGTCGACCGAGCCGCCGATGGCCACCCCGATCTCGTCGGGCGCGTAGCCGCCGTTCTCGAGCAGGCCGGCGTTGCGGACGGCCTCGGCGGCCGCGGCCACGCCGAAGCGCTCGCCGCGGTGGAGGTAGTCGGCCGCCTCGGGCTCGGGGAGCTGGTCCATCGAGAAGTCCGAGCAGATCCCGGCGATCTGCACCGGGAAGCTCGACACGTCGTAGAAGTCGATCCTCTGCACGCCGGAGCGGCCCGCCCGCAGGCCCTGCCAGCTGCTCTCGGCGTCGCGGCCAACGGGCGTGACCGCTCCGATGCCGGTGATCACAACGCGGTTCATGCGGCCTCCTCGGGGGCGAGCATCTTCTGGAGGCGCTCGGTGTCGTCCAGGTCGGCGAGATCGGACGCGTCGATCAGCGCGCACATCACGTCCTCGCACTCGAGCACGGTCTCGCCGTCGACCTTCACCGTGCCCGAGAGGACGGCGGTCTCCTCGCCGAACGACGACATCGTCCCCTCCATCACGAGCACCTCTCCCGGCCGGATGTCGCGCCCCCACGTCACCGAGCCCACCTGGAGCAGCGCCGCCCGCTTGCGCCGGTCGGTCGTGATCATGATCAGCCAGGTGCCGGCCTGGCAGAACGCCTCCAGCACGAACGGCGGCGGCATCCTGAGCTCGCCGTCGACCTCCTCCCAGTACTCCTCGCTGAACGAGGTGACCTTGCGGGCCCGCACGGACTTGCCCGGCTCGAGCTCCTCCACGCGGTCGATCAGGTGGAAGCGCACTACGACTCCCACACGGCGATGGCGTGGGCAACGGCGAGGTCCTCGACGTGGGACAGCGACACGTCCAGGTCGCGCAGGCCGTGCCGCTCGGCGAAAGAGGCCACCGCGCCGTCGAGCCTGATGGTGGGGCGCCCCATGCTGTCGTTCAGCACCTCGACCTCGGTCCAGCGCATGCGCTGGCTGACCCCCGTCCCGAAGGCCTTCAGGACCGCCTCCTTGGCCGCGAAGCGCGCGGCCAGGTGCTCGTACTTGCGCCGCTTGCCCTCGCAGTAGTCGAGCTCGCGCGCCGTGAACAGCGTGCGCTGGCGCTCCTCGTCCCCCTCCACCAGGCGCCGCAGGCGGTCGACGCCCACGACGTCGACGCCGGTCCTGAGCCTCCGCTCAGCCTCCGGCGCCGTCGGCACGGGTCTTGACCATGTCGATCAGGTTCTGGACCGTGAAGCGGGTGATGACCTCGTTGGCGTCGAGCGAGCCCGCCACCTCTGAGGGGTCGACCTGGGGCATGACCTTGTGGAGCTGCTCGGCGCCCTTCTGGGTGATGACCTCGTTCTCGTCGCTGAACTCGTCATCGGGGATGCCGCCCTGGATGTAGTCGCCGAGGTCGGACGCCTCGATCTTCACCCCGGTGCTCTTCTCGATGCGGAACAGGATGTCGAGCAGGTCGATGGACTCCGCTCCCAGGTCGTCCATCAGCGTCGAGTCCGGCGTGACCTCGTCGTCGTCGAGGGCGAGCGCCTCGGTTACCGCCTCCTTCACCGCGCTGTCCACGTCAGCCATTTACTGCACCTCCTGGGTCGTAGCCTCCATCATCAGAGCGGCTTTCCCACGCCGACCTGGGCGGACACCCCGCCGTCGACGGTGAGCAGCGCGCCCGTCATGTGCGCCGAGTCTGGGCTGGCGAGGAAGACCGCCGTGCGGGCGACCTCCTCCACCGTCCCGAAACGCTTCTGCGGGATCTGCTTCGTGATTCCCTTCCCGCCGTCCTTCTCCATCAGCCCGGCCACCATGTCCGTGGGAGCGAAGCCGGGCAACACGGCGTTGACCCGGATCCCGAAGCGCGCGAACTCCACAGCGCAGCAACGGGTGAAGGCGTTCACCGCCCCCTTCGAGGCGGAATAGTTCGACTCCCCGGTCCAGCCCCGCTCGCCCATCACGGACGAGATGTTCACGATCGCGCCCTCGCGCTCGCGCATGAACACAGCCAGGGCCGCCTTTGTGCAGTTGAACGTCCCCCCGAAGTTCACCCGCATCACCTCGAGCCAGAGCCCGGGGTCCATGTTGTAGATCAGGTCGTCCTTGGCGATCCCGGCGTTGTTGATGAGGATGTGGAGCCCGCCGAGCGCCTCCACGGTGCCCTCGACCATCGACTCCGCGTCGCCGAACTCGGACACGTCGCCCGGGATCGCCGCGGCCTTGCCGCCGTCGGCCTCGATGCCGGCCACCACCTCCTCGGCCTGCTCCTTGCCCGAGCGGTAGTTCACTCCGACCGCGGCGCCCTCTCGCGCGAGCGCCTCGGCGATCGCACGGCCGATCCCGCGGGAGCCCCCCGTCACGAGTGCTACCCGCCCTTCGAGCTTCATCTACTTCCGCTGGCTCCCTGGTCTCGAGTCCGAAAACGCCACATTGGGGCGCTTGCCCCGGGTCGCGGCGAGTCTGACCCGTACGCCAAGACGTGTCAAGCAGCCGCCCCGGCCCCGCCCGGCTAGGCGCCGCCGGCCGCCTCGCGGATGGCCTGGGCGTAGGCCGTGGCCGTCGGCGGGCGATCGCCCGGATCCTTCGCGAGCGCCGTCAGGACCGCCGGTCCGAGCCCCGGCGGGGCGTCGGTCCGCTTGGCGACCGGGTCCGGCGGCTGGTCCTGGAGGTGGGCCCAGAGGACCCGCATCCCCTGCCGGTCGGCGAACGGCGGCGCGCCCGAGAGGCACTCGCACATCACGCAGCCGAGCGCGTAGACGTCGGTCGCCGCGGTCACCTCCTCGCCGCGGATCTGCTCGGGGGCCATGTAGTCGAGCGAGCCCACCGCCTGCCCCGGGCGGGTGAGCAGGCTGCCCTGGGTGTCCTTGGCCAGGCCGAAGTCGGTGATGTAGGCCACGCCCTGCTCGTCGATCAGGATGTTCGCGGGCTTCACGTCGCGGTGGATCAGGTCGTTCGCGTGCAGGGCGTCCAGGGCGCCCGCCACCTCGGTGATGCCGCGCAGCGCGGTCTCGATAGGGAGCTGGCCCTGCTTCTCGATCTGGTCCGCGAGCGAGCCGCCCTGGATGAAGCGCTGGGTGAGGTAGGGGATGCCGTTCTCCTCGCCGGTGTCGAGCACCGGGACGAGGTTCGGGTGCAGGACCCGCTGGGCGATCCGGGCCTCGCGGTCGAAGCGCTTCCGGAACACGGTATCCCTGGCCAGGTCGGCCTTCACGAGCTTCAGCGCAACCGCCTCGCCGCCGGGGCCAGTAGCGCGGTAGACGCGCCCCATGCCGCCGACGCCCAGCACGGCTTCGACTCGGTAGGGACCGACGGTGTCGCCCGCGGCGAGCTCAGTCCCGCTCTGGGGGTCGTTCACGCGTCCGGATGCCTTGCGGCCAGGTTGGGTTCGTGGTCAACTATCGAGGAGATCCACCTCGGTCTCGCAGAGTAAGCGATCCGCTTCCCGAAAGAAAGACTCGTATGAGGACCAGGACTGGCCTGAGCGCGGTCCTGACCGCGCTCGCGGTCAGTTGCGCGCCCACCGCCCTAGCCCAGGCTCCCGCCCAGCCGGCGAACGACCACTATCTCAACTCCATCCCGCTCAACGAGCCGGGACGGAAGCTGGAGCGGAGGGAGACCCTCGCGGCTGTCACAGACACGACGAACGCGACGGTGCAGGGCGACCTTTTCAACCCGCCCCGCAGCGGCGGCCCCGCCGAGCCTACTTCGTGCGGGAACGCGAGCATCGGCAAAACCATCTGGTACGACTTCTATCCCGATGTTCAGGGGCGTGTCCGGATCCGTGCCTCGGGATTCGACACCTTCATCGCGATGATGGCGTTCAATCCGAGCACCACGTTTCCGGACCTCGACCCTCGGTTTTGCTTCAACGAGTCCACTAGCACCAGCGAAGAGGCCTTCTTCGACGTTCGCAAGGGGGACGCGTACACCGTCCAGGTGGGTGGCGTGAACGCCGCGGGCGGGAACCTCGAGTTCCTGTTCGACTTCCTGGCTGACACCGACGGGGACGGCGTCTTCGACGACATCGACCGCTGCCCGCGGCTCGCCGGCTCCGCGAGGGGCGGCTGCCCGCCCCGCTTGAGGGCCGACTCGACCCTCCGCGCCCAGCCGACCGCGGGCGGGATCGAGGTGCTGGCCCTGTCCGTCACTGCGCCGCGCCGCTCGCGCGTGGCGGTGAGCTGCAGCCGCGGCTGCAGCCGCGAAGTGAAGCGGGCGAGGAGCACGGTCAACTTCCGCCGCATCCGCGGCAGCAACCTGTCCGCCGGATCGAGGATCGTGATCCGCGTGACGCGGCGGCGCTCGATCGGCAGCTACATCGCCTACCGGATACAGCGCGGCAACTTCAAGAAGATCGAGCGCTGCCTGAACCCGGGCTCGCGGAAGCCGAGGAAGCGATGCGGCTGACCGCGCCGCGCATACTGGTCGCGCTCCTCGTCGCGGCGGCGGCGTTCGGCGCGGGCTATGCGGTGGCGAGCTCGGGCGGCGGGGACAGCGAGGCTGAGGGCTCGACGACCGGGGTCGAGAAGATCGAGGCGCCGTCGAGCAGCCCGGCCATCGGGGCCGTGACGCCGAACGGCGGCGTTCCCGCCCTCAAGCCGGAGCCCGAGCCGGAGCCCGCTCCGGCCGCGCCGACCGCTCCGGCGCCCACCCCGACCGAGCCCGCTCCGGCTCCCGCTCCCGCCCCAGCGCCGGCCCCGGCCCCGCCGCCGAGCAACGGTGGGGGCCCGGTCATCGAGGGCTAGTCCGTAGCTTGCTTGGCAGCGGGACCATCGTCGGCGGGTACCGGGTGGACGGGACCCTCGGCGAGGGAGGCATGGGCGTCGTCTACCGAGCGACGCAGCTCTCGCTGAACCGCACGGTGGCGCTGAAGGTGCTCGCCACGGAGCTCAGCGACGATCCCACCTTCCGCGAGCGCTTCCGGCGCGAGGGCCTGCTCCAGGCCGCGATCGAGCACCCCCACATCGTCACCGTCTACGAGGCGGGAGAGACCGAGCACGGGCTCTTCCTGGCGATGCGCATGGTGCGCGGGCCGACCCTGAAGGACCGTATCCAGGGGGGAAACCTCGATCAGGCGGACGCGCTCCGCATCCTGCTCGCCGTGGCCGAGGCGCTCGACGCCGCCCACGAGGTCGGGCTGACGCATAGGGACGTCAAGCCGCAGAACATCCTGATCGGGGCACGCGACCACGCCTACCTCGCGGACTTCGGCCTGACGAACGTCCCCGACGAGGCGGCCGGGCGGCTCACGGGCACGGGGCAGTTCATCGGGACGATCGACTACGTCTCGCCAGAGCAGGTCCGGGGCGAGGGCGCCACCAGCGCGAGCGACGTGTACGCCCTGGCCGGCGTCCTCTACGAGTGCCTCACCGGCGAGGTGCCGTACCCGCGGCCAACGGAGGCCGCGGCCCTCTACGCGCACCTCACCGACCCGCCGCCGAAGGTGACCGAGAAGCGGCCCGACCTGCCCGCCGAGATCGACGAGGTCGTGGCACGCGGGATGGCGAAGGATCCCGCCGAGCGGCAGGCGACGGCAACTGAGCTGCTGCAGGAGGCGGGCCGGGCGCTGGGCACCGCGCTCGGCGAGCCGACGCTTGGCCCGGCGGCGCCGGTCGCGGGCGCCGGCTCGCGCTCGGCCGCGACCGCGCCGTCGCCGGCCGCCGGGGCGATCGTCGACGTCGGCGAGTCGACCGTGGCCCGCGACATCCCGCGGCCCGGGGCGCCGACGGCCCCTGCCTCGGTCCCGGCCACGGCGCCGGCCGGGGCGCCGCCGCGTCCCGCCGAGCGCGCCCCGTCGCGCGGGCTCGTGCTCGGGGCACTCGCGGCGCTGATCGCGATCGCCGCGGTGGCCGGCATCGCGCTCGGCGGCTCGGGCTCGTCCGACGAGGAGGAGCCGCAGGCGGCGCTTGGCAGCTCCGTCTCCGCTGGAGGGCTGGATCTCTCCTTCCCCGACGACTGGAGCCGCCGCCCCGGCGGTGCGGGTATCGAGGGCCTCGCGATGTCGGACGAGATCGCGCTGGCTCCGGAGGCCCAGCGCGGCGCACTGCTCGCGGCTGGCACGACGAACGGCTCCGGCGCCACGCTGCTCCCGAAGCCGTTCCTCGCGACGCTTCCGGAGGCCCCCAGCGGCGAGGCGGTCCAGCTCGGCGACCTGGAGGCGTACCGCTACACCGGTCTGCGGCAGGAGGGCGGGGCCGGGCGCCTCACCGTCTATGCCGCCCCGACCACGACCGGGGTGGCCACGATCGCCTGCCAGGCCCCGGGCGGCGCGGCGGGCGACGGCTTCCTGACCGAGTGCGAGCGCGTGGCCGCCACCGTCCAGCTGACCGGCGCGCGTGCGCTGCCGCTGGGCCCGAGCGAGCGCTACGCCCGTGCGCTCGATTCGACCCTCGGCGACCTCAGCGAGGCGCGGCGGGCCGGCGACCGGCGCCTGCGCAGCGCCGGCACGCCCGACGCCCAGGCGCGCGCCGCCCGCGGCCTGGCCTCCGCCTACGAGCGCGCGGCGGGGCGCCTGGCGGGGGCGCCGGCCGGCCCGGCCGAGCGTGAGGCCCACCAGGCGATCGTGGTCTCGGTGCGCGACATCCAGGCGGGTTTCCGGCGGCTCGCCTCGGCCGCCGCCGACGGCAACGGGGGCGCGTACCGGAGCGCCTCGAACGCGATTGAGAGGGGCGACGCGAAGCTGACGAGGGCGCTCCGGCGGTTGAATACGCTCGGATATGACGTCTCGTAGCCCGATGCGATGAGCGTCGCCGAGCAGCCGCGAACGCAAGGGCGGCGCCTGCTCGCGTTCTACCTCGTGATGGCGGTCGTGGTCGGCGTCGTGGCGGCCATCGCGATCACCGCGGGCGAGCGCGAGGAGGCCGAGAGGCCGATCGCCGGCGGCTACGACGTCACAGCCGGCGTCCGCTGCCTCGGCGACAAATTCGACGTGAAGCAGTCGGGCCGCTTCGTGAACCTGACGAACGCGGACGAGACGCTCAGCGGGAAGCTCGAGCTGCGCGACCTCCAGCTCACCGGGGACGTCACCTGCCTCGACGGCAGCACCGCTGAGCTGGACGCCCTGGCAGATGGCCGCACGATCGACGGCCGGCTGGGCGGGCGTCCGGTGAACGCGGAGTTCAAGCGCGAGCCGCCGGAGCCGGGCACGGCTCACGGGATCGCGCCCCGCTCGATCGACGGCGAGTACTCGCTGTCGCCGCGCTCCGACTGCCTCGGCAGTTCGATCGAGGTGGAGGGATCCGGCTCGGAGGTGCACCTGCTGAGGGGCGCCGAGGTCGTGGGCGAGGCCACCTACGAGGACGGGAGGATCGAGGGCACCGCCACCTGCCCGGAGGGGGGTGAGACGCCGCTCTCCGGCGACGCCGTCGATCGCAAGCTCAACCTCACGCTCGAGAACCCGCCCGAGCGCCTGACGGCGGACAAGCGCCGCGAGCCGGGCAGCCGCTTCGCGGCTTTCTTCATCGCGATCGCCGTGGTGATGCTGCTCGCCCGCCTGTTCGGGGTGGCCGCCGCGGCGATCGGCCAGCCGCGCGTGATGGGCGAGGTCGTGGCCGGCATCTGCCTCGGCCCGACCGTGCTTGGGGCGATCGCCCCCCACCTGCAGGCGGCGCTCTTCCCGTCGGACATCGTGCCGTTCCTCGGCGTTGTCGCCCAGCTCGGGCTGATCTTCTACATGTTCCTCGTCGGGCTCGAGATCGACGCGTCGCAGCTGCGCGGGCGCTTCGGCCAGGTCGCGGCCATCTCGAACACGAGCGTGGCGCTGCCAATGATCCTCGGGATCCTCGTCGCGCTGCCGGTGTACCAGCTCGTCGGCCCCGACGAGTCGTTCGCCGGGTTTGCGCTGTTCATGGGCGTCTCGATGTCGATCACGGCCTTCCCGGTCCTGGCGCGGATCCTGGTCGAGCGGCGGATGCTGAAGCGACCCATCGGCGCAATGGCGCTGGCGTGCGCGGCCATCGATGACGTGACCGCGTGGTTCCTGATCGCGCTCGCCACCGCGGTGGCGGTGGCCGGCTCGGGCGGCGACGTGGTGGAGACGGTCGCCCTCGCGATCGCGTTCTGCCTCGTGATGGGCTTTCTCGTCCGCCCCCTGATCGCGCGCGTCTCCACGGCCTACGACGAGGCGGGGCGCGTGCCGGTCGGGTGGGTGGCGCTGATCTTCGCCGGCGTGCTGCTGTCCGCGTATGCCACCGAGGAGATCGGCATCGCGCTGATCTTCGGGGCCTTCGTGATGGGCCTGATCATGCCCCGGCATGCCGAGCTGACCGAGGACGTGACGCGCCGCATCGAGGACTTCGTGGTCATCCTGCTGCTGCCGCTCTTCTTCACCTACACCGGCCTGCGCACCGACATCGGCCTGCTCGACCGCCCCGAGCTGTGGCTGATGGCCGTCGTGCTGCTCGTGATCGCGATCGTGGGGAAGCTGTTCGGCGCCGCCATCGCGGCTCGGATCTCGGGGCTCGACTGGCGCTCCTCGGCGGTGATCGGCGTGCTCATGAACACGCGCGGCCTGACCGAGCTGATCGTGCTGAACCTGGCGCTCGAGAAGGGCGTGATCTCGGAGGCGCTCTTCGCGGCGCTCGTGATCATGGCGCTGGTCACGACGTTCATGGCCGGCCCGCTGCTCAAGCTGCTCGATCCGCGCAACGAGCTGGGCGCGCCCGTCGAGGAGGAGCTCGTGGAGGCGCGCGAGCTGTCGATGGCCGAGTTCCCGCAGGTGGCGATCCCGGAGCAGTCGATCCTGGTGGCGCCCCAGACGACCTCGTCGCTCGAGCAGCTCCTGTCGCTGGCCGAGCCGCTGGCGCGCTCCGAGCCGCCGCGCGAGCTGATCGTGGCGCGGCTCGTGCGGCCTCCGCGCGGCGCGGGCGTCCGCGGGGGGCTCCAGACCGAGAACAGGCTGCTGGGCGAGGCGTCCGCCGAGGTGTCGGAGGCGCGCGAGGAGCTCATCTCGAAGGAGATCGCGGCCCGCGCGGTGGCGTTCGTCTCGGCCAATCCCGGCGCCGACCTCGCCCGCCTGGCGAGGGGGGACGAGGTCGCCCTCGTCCTGCTCGACGGCCGGCGGCCGCTGCTCGGACAGGGGGTTCCGCGCGGAGACGTCGGCGAGGTGCTGCGCGAGGCCCCGGGGGACGTGGGCGTGCTGGTGGCCCGGGAGGGGGCCAGCGTGCTCCCAGGGCCGGGCGCGCCGCTCGTGGTCCCGTTCGGCGGCGTGGAGCACGACTGGGCGGCGCTCGAGCTGGGCGCCTGGATCTCGGCCGCGACCGGCGCGCCGCTGCGTCTGCTGGGCGCCGCGGGGGAGACCGAGGAGCGGGCGCGCGTGAGCCGGCTGCTCGGCGACGCGGGCCTGCTCGTGCAGCAGTACGCCGGCGTCCCCGCCGAGCCGCTCATGGCGGAGGCGGGCCGGGAGGGCGTCGTCGACGCCGCCAAGGGCGCGGGCCTGCTCGTGATCGGGCTGTCGGAGCGCTGGCGCGAGGAGGGCCTCGGCCCGACCCGGTCAGAGATCGCCCGGGCGGCGCCGGCGCCGGTGCTGTTCGTCCGGCGCGGCACCCGCCCGGGCGCGCTGGCGCCGCGCGATGACGTGACCCGCTTCGGCTGGTCGACCGCCGGGGTGGCGCCGACCTTCACCCCGGGCGAGCCGATCCCCTAGGGCACGTGGACAGCGCCGACCTGCAGGGCGCCGATCTCGATGTCGTCGAAGGAGATCTGCCCGCTCCCGCTGGTCCCGCTCCTGCGGCAGTCGAAGCTGACGTTGTCCGGGGCGAGCAGCACCGCGACGCCGCTCAGCGTCAGGATGTCCGTGTTGGGGCCGCCGCTCGGCCCGAGGTCGAGCCTCACGTCGTCGATCGCGAAGGCGAGGCCGCCGCTGTTCGTGAGCCCGGGCGTTCCCAGGGCGCAGGTCAAGCCCTGCTCCGAGGACTCCCCGTTCGTGACGTACGCATTTCCGGAGACGACGTACGACCCGGCCGGGAGGTCCACGTCTCCGAGTGAGAACGGGGTCCCGGCGGACGTCGGGACGTCAAGGTCTGCGAACGAGTTGCCGAAGATGTCGCTCGGCCCTCGCGCTCCCGTGTCCCCCTTGGGTCCGGTCTGGCCCTGGGGCCCAGGGTCGCCCTGCGGACCGGTTGCGCCCGTTGCCCCTCGTGGCAGCGAGCCCCGCTTGAAGTCCTTCGCCAGGAGCGAGAAGTTCCTCACCTCCTGCGAGCCGACGGCATTCCGGGTGATCTGCGCGGCGCCGACGCTGTTGGCGGGTAGGCGCGCGACCGCATACGACGTGCCGCCGAGCGCCACGAACAGCGCGAGATAGGCCACCGCGTTTCCCATCAGGTGGGACCTGAAGCGAGCGAGCATCTGTCAATTCCCTTTCGGTCTTATGTCCCGGCCAGCAGGGCGATCCCGAACAGCGTCAGCACGTGGAAGCTCTGGTCCACGGCGCCGAAGACCAGCGGGTTGTCGCCATACGACAGCTTCTTCACGTCAAGCATGTAACGGTCGAGGACCCGCCCGTCGTCCTGGATCAGGTGGGGAAAGAAGACGAGGGCCGCCACCCAGAGGACGCCCCAGTCGATCTCCGAGGCGAGCCATACGAGCGCCGGAACGTAGGCCAAGGTGTAGGTCGTGACGTGCGACACCAGCGCCCGCCGACGCACCGGATCGGGCCCCAAGCCGTGCCGTTTGTGCGCCGCCTGCCAGTCGGTTTGCAGCAAATAGTCGCCCGTCAGATGGCTGACGATGAACACGGCAAACACCTCGACCCATGGCACGAAGCCGAGCCTACCCTTACTCTCGGACCATGGCGAATGGGGACGCGACGCTCCCGACCGGGACGTTGATCGGGGGTTATCGCGTGGAAAGCGTGCTCGGGCGGGGGTCCTGGGGAGTGGTCTACCAGGCCACCCAGCTGTCCCTGAACCGGGCCGTTGCGGTGAAGGTGCTGCTGCCGGAGGCCTGCGATGACGACGGCTTCCTGGAGCGCTTTCGCCGCGAGGCGCTGATGCAGGGCAGCCTCGATCACCCCCACATCGTCCCCGTCCACGAGGCGGGCACGAGCGAGCACGGGCCCTTCATCGCGATGCGGATGGTGCCCGGCCCGAACCTCAAGGACCTGATCCTCGTCGGGACGCTCGACCCCGAGCGGACGCTGCGGATCCTCTTCCCGGTGGCCGACGCGCTCGACGTGGCCCACGAGGCCGGCCTCACCCACAGGGACGTGAAGCCGCAGAACATCCTGATCGGCACCCGCGACCACCCCTTTCTGGCTGACTTCGGCTCGATCAGGGCCCAGGAGATGGTGCCCCTGACCGGGGTGGGGCAGTTCATCGGCACGATCGACTACGCCGCGCCCGAGCAGATCCAGGGAGAGGCCCCCGGACCCTGCACCGACATCTACGCGCTCACCTGTGTGCTGTTCGAGTGCCTGACCGGCACGGTCCCCTACCAGCTGCCGACGGACGCGGCCGTGTTGTACGCCCATCTCGCCAAGCCGGCCCCGCGCGCGACCGAGGTCGTCGCCGAGCTGCCGCGCGAGATCGACGACGTGATCGCCAGGGGAATGGCGAAGGACCCGAGCGAGCGCTTCTCCAGCGCGACGGAGGCCGTGCGGAGCGCCGCGCGGGCGCTGGACCGCCCCATTGCGTCGCTCGGCGATCCCGAGCGGTCGCCCCTCTGACCGATACCCTCAGGGCGAATGGCGAACGGCCTTCCTCCGGCTGAGCTGGCCCCCGGCGCCATGGTCGGCGAACGCTACGAGGTGGTCCTGCCCATCTCGAGCGGCGCCATGGGCGCCGTCTACCGGGCCCGCGACGCCGAAGGCGACGGGGACGTGGCGCTCAAGCGCCTGCTCGACAGGCGGCACGCCGCACGCTTCGAGATCGAGGCCCGCCTGCTCGCCCAGCTCCGCCATCCGCGGGTGGTGCGTGTGGTCGACTACTTCCAGGACGACAGCGGCCAGTACCTGGTGATGAACCTCGTCGAGGGCGTCGACCTCGGCCGGCTCTTGATGGAGCGCGGCGGGCCGGGGCTGGCGCTCGAGGATGCGGTCAACCACGTGCGCGAGGCGGCGGAGGCGCTCCAGTATGTCCACGACCAGCAGATCGTCCACCGCGACGTGAAGCCGCAGAACCTCATCCTCAGCGAGGAGGGCGTCGTGCTCGTGGACTTCGGCGTGGCACGCGAGCTGGGGGAGGAGGACCAGGGGACGGTCGGGGTCGGCACACCGCGCTTCATGGCGCCCGAGGTGTTCGCCGGCGGCACCGTCTCCCCGCGCAGCGACGTCTTCGGGCTCGCGGCCACGCTCTGGATGCTGCTCGTCGGCAAGCCGCCCGTCTACGCCGATCCCACGCAGCTGAGCAGCCTCGTGCCGGGTGTCACGCCCGAGCTCGAGGCGACCGTGCGCGCCGGCCTCGAGATGATCCCCGAACGGCGCGTGGCCTCGATCGCCGCCTTCGCGAAGGCGCTCGGTGCGCCGCTGGCCGCGAGCAAGGGCGAGTCGCTCGCGCTGAGCGTCGAGCGCCCGGCCGCGCCGCGCGACCTGATGGAGGGCATCGTGAAGACCGCTGCGGGGGTGTTCGAGTCCGCGGCCGCCTCGATCGCCCTCACCGACGTCACGACGGGCGAGCTCGTCTACCAGTCGGCCTGGGGTGCCGGCGCCCGCGAGATCGTGGGCGTGCGGCTGCCGCCGGGGATGGGGATCAGCGGGTCGGTGGTCGAGCAGGGCGAGGGCACGGCGGTCGACTGCCGCAACGATCCGCGCTTCGCGACCCAGATCGCCGCCGGCACGGGCTACGTGCCCTACACGATGCTCGTCGTGCCGCTAATGCGCGCCGAGCGTCCCATCGGCGTCCTGTCGATCCTCGACCGGCGCGACGGCGGCTTCTTCGCTCCGGAGGACATCGACCGAGCGGCGCTGTTCGCCGAGCTCGCGGTGACCGCGCTCGACGTCGAGCCGCAGCTCTACACGAGCCTGGGGCAGACCCGGGCGCCGCGCGTCTCGTAGGGCTCAAAGTTTCGAGCTCCGGTGCCGATATGGGCCACAGGCCCATGTCACCCTCCCACTCAGGCTCCGATCTGCTGGTAGTGCTCCCGTTCTCGGACGAGGCGGATGCGATGGCGCGCCAGGCCGTCCGCGACCTCCATTGGCCGCTCAACGGCCATCGGGCCGAGCTGGAGCGCCTCGTCAGCGAGTTCGTGCAGGACGCGGTCGCAGGGGCAGCGGTGGAGCCGAGCCTCGTCACGCTGCGGCTGAAGCGGACGGCGGGCGCGGTGCGCGGCGAGGTGAGCGACAGGTGCCTGTTCCCGGACGCCTCCGACGGCGCCCACAACGTCAGGGCCGGCCGGCGGACCACCCTCTGGTTCGAGCTTCCGCTCGACTGACCGCTAACGCGGCGCCCTGGCCAGGTAGCTCTTGCCGGCGCCGACGAGGATCGTCTTCTGGCGGCGGAAGTCACGGACCGCGACCTTGCCGCGCTTGACCTTGGTGAGCGTGCCGTCGCAGCGGTCGGCCGTGATCCAGACGGTGCCGCGGGTCGTGCCGGCCGAGTAGCGGCCGCGCGCCCTGAAGCGGCCGCTCGTGTTCGAGCGCAGGCGCCGGATGCTGCGCCGGCGTACCTGGGCGGCGCCGGCGCCGCCGCTGTCCGCCGTGCGGCAGCGGTCGAAGCTCGAGCCCTTCAGCCGCAGCTCGGTGAGCCCCCGCGCACGGCGTGCGCGCGACTGGAGCACCTGGAAGACGCCTCCGCTGAACTTGCCGGACTGGGTCCTGTCGCCCGGCGTCGTGGAGCCCGTGGCGCTGACGAGCTCGACCGTGCCCTGCCTGGTCTTGAGGAACGAGCCGACAGGGATCTGGCGCGCCTGCCTGAGCGGCCGGAAGCGCAGCCCCTTCTGCGAGGCCTGAGCGGACGCCTGTGCTCCGCCGCCCCGTGCGGGCGTGGCGACGAACACCGGCCCGCTGCCCGGCACCGGGCCGACGTTGATCTCCTCGCCGAGCACCGGGCGCGGCAGGTCGCTCAGCTCACGGGCGATCGTCCAGACGTACACGGTGGGCGTCGGGTCGGGGACGCCGAGCGCGCTGATGGCGCGGACCGCGAAGGTGTGCCGCCCAGGGGGTAGGGCAGGCGTCGTGAAGGGAGAGGTGCAGGGCACGAACGGCCCGTCGTCGAGGCTGCACTCGAAGGTCGAGCCGGTGTGACTCGAGCTGAACGTGAAGGTCGCGCTGTCGGCGTTCCCGAATGGGCGCGGTCCCGACGTGATCGGCGTGTCGGGCGGGGAGCCGTCGTCGACGATCCAGGTCTTCGCCGCGGTGTCCGCCAGGCCGCCCACCGCGCCCCGGATCTCGTCGTTGCCCGGGTTCGAGCCGGTGTAGCAGAAGTTGGCTACGCCGTCCGCGCCCGTGAAGGCGAACCCCGTCGTGGTGTTCGCGCCGCTGACCGTGAAGTCGACGCGGATGTCCCGCAGCGTGTTCCCCGCCTGGTCGGTCACGCGCGCCTGGACGCAGCTTTCGGCGCCAACCACCCCGGTCGACGTCTCGGGTGTCACCGCGATGCCCTCCACCCGCGCCACCTCGGACAGCGAGAGGCCGCCGGGGTAGCCGTAGGAGTCGAAGCTGCCGAAACCGTAGGAGTGCACTCCGATCGGCTGCGAGCTCGTGACGGTATGAGAGCCGAGGCCGACCTCGACCTGGGCGCCCGAGAATCCGGAGCTCCCGATCGCCGTGAAGTCGCTCGCCGGGATCGCGGTGCCGTCGACCTGCACGGATCCCACGGCCGAGTTCGGCGCGATCACGTTGATGAAGTTCGGGTTGAAGCCTTCGGCCGGGGTCGACACGGTGTAGCTCGGCAGATACTGCTCGGCCGGCGGGATCAGCATCTGGAAGGGGTCGCCGTTGGTGTTGCCGTCGTTGTCGAACGACTGGCCGTTCGAGTACTGCATGACCAGCACGGGCTTGTCGGCCGTGATGCGCGCCGGTCCGTCGATGATCTGCTCGTGCAGCTGGCCGCGGTTCAGCGTCGCGACGGTCGAGCCGTTCACCTGCACGGTGGTGTTGTTCTCCGAGGCGAGGATGCGGAAGGTGTCGCCGTTTTGCCGCGTGGCGAGCGGCATGCTCAGGAAGCTCCGGCCCCACTGGCTCGTGGCGGTCAGCTGCTCGACGATGTGATCGCAGGCCGTATGCCCGGCGGGGATGTTCGCGCACGCGTGGCCGCCGTATACGGCGACCGGCTTGTTCGCGACGATGATCGACCCGGACAGGTCTGAGGGAGCGGCGTTCGTGTCCCTCAGCAGATAGGTCTGGCCCTGGTTCAGCGTGACCGTGTAGGGCGTGCCGGCCGGGTGGCCCGGCGTCGTCGCGCTGGGCGTGATCGTCACGGTGGTGGCGTTCTGCGACGCGACGATGCTGAACTGGCTGCCGTTGAGGATGTCCACGTTCTTGTAGCCGAGGTTGATGTACTCGGTCCCGAGCGCGTCCACGGGCAGGCCGAGGAACGCGTCCGTCGTCGCCGTGGCGCGATTGAGCCCGTAGACGGTCACGTCCGCGCCTGCGGTGACGTGGATGCCCAGGTTCTCCACGGCGTCAGAGGTCTGCTGCTGCGCCGCGGAGGGCAGGTCCACGCTCGTGACGCTGCCGGGCGTGACCGAGAACCCCTGGTTGAACTGGAGGCCCGGGATCTGGACAGACCCCGTCGTGGCGGTGTCGCCGGCGATGAAGAGCCTCAGCTGGTCCGCACCGGCATTGCCAGGGAACATCAGCCAGAAGTCGCGCCCCTTGCTGTCCTGAGCGCCCGCGGAGGCGGGCAGGGCGACAGCAAGGGTCAGCGCCGTCAGCGCTGCCAGGGCAAATATGCGGATTGAGGTAAGCAAACCGACCACATAACGCCCGGCGGGGGACGGAAGTTGCACGGGCAATCTCCAAGTTGCGCGGGCAACCTCCCGCCGCGTCAGAGCACCGGCCCTAACGAGCGGGGGCTAGCGCGGCGCCTTGGCCAGGTAGCTCTTGCCGGCGCGGACCAGGATGGTCTTCTTGCGCCGGAAGTCCCGGACGGCGACCTTGCCGCGCTTGACGGTGGTGAGCGTGCCGTCGCAGCGGTCGGCGGTGATCCAGACCGTCCCGCGGCTCGTGCCGGCGGAGTGCTTGCCGCGGGCGCGGTAGCGGCCGTTCGTGTTGGAGCGCGTACGGCGGATCGTGCGGCGCCGGACCTGGGCCGCGCCGGCCTTGCCGCGCCGCCCGGTCCGGCAGCGGCGGAAATTCCCGCCCTTGAGCCGGATCTCGGTCAGCCCGCGGGCGCGCCGGGCGCGCGACTGGAGCACCTGGAAGAGGCCCTGGCTGAACTTGCCGGACTGGGTCCGGTTCGCCGAGGGGGTGGCGCTCACGAGCTGCACGGTCCCCCGCTTGGTGTTGAGGAACGATCCCACCGGTATCTGGCGCGCCTCGACGAGCGGCACGAAGTCGAGCCCCTTCTGGCTCGCGCGGGCAGCGGTCCGCGCGCCGCGGCCCCCAGCCGGCGTCGCGACGAAGATGGGGCCGCTGCCGGGCACCGGGCCGACGTTGACCTCCTCGCCCAGCACCGGCGGGGGCAGCTCGTTCAGCTGCCTGGCGATTTCGAAGTTGTAGACGGTCGGGGTGTCGTCGGCGTTGCCCGACGCGTCGATGGCCCGGACGGCGAGCGTGTGCGGTCCGCCGGACAGCTCGGGGGTGGTGAACGGCGACGAGCAGGGCACGAACGGGCCCCCGTCGATGCTGCACTCGAACCTCGAGCCCGGCTCGGTCGAGTCGAAGGTGAACGTTGGCGTCCGGTCGGAGCCCGGGCCGGCCGGCGGCCCCGACGTGATGGGGGTGTCGGGCGGGGTCGTGTCGAAGACCGGCTCTTGGAAGAAGTTCGCGAAGTCCGGGCCGCAGAAGGTGCCGCTGTCGGTCCGGCCGAACCAGGCATAGCCCGATCCCTGCGCGGCGTCGGGAAGGGCGCCTGCATCGGGCAGCGTCACGAGCCTGGGATTGATCTCCGGGTTCTTGACGCTGAGGTTCTGCGAGTTGGTCAGGATCTGCCAGAAGGGACCGCCCGGACCGCTCGCGGGGTCAAAGGTCCAACCGGGCGGCGTCTGCTCGAAGTTCGCGGCCAAGACGTTCCCCACCGTGAGCGCGTCGATGCCAACGCCGCGGAAACCTTGGTAGGTCTCATCCCCGGTGTCGAACCGGAAGCGGATCTGGACGGTCGGGCCATCTCCCACGGGCAGGGTGAAGTCGTAGCGCTGGAAGCTCGGCGCCACGTTCAGGCCGTTGTTGGAGTACGGCTCGTCGAGGTTCCCGCCCGGGTTCGGCGGGATCGTCGGGTTCAGCCGTCCGAACTCCACCCAGTTCACTCCCCCGTCCACGGTGTACTCGACGACGATCTGGTCGAAGCTCGTGGGAGCGACGCCCTCTATCTCGAACCACCCCTGAAACGTGAGCGTCTCCGAGTTGGTGGGTGGATCGAACGGCGGGGAAGTGAGGGACCCGCTGTAGATCTGAGGCGACTGGCAGCCGTTCTTCTCGAACTGGGTGACCTGGGCGGACGCCATCGTCGACGCCGTCGCCAGAGCGGCCAGCGCGAGCACGGCGAGTACGAGAATGCGAGCGGGCGCGCCCAAACCTGTGTAACTAACGCGCGGAACGGCACGAAGTTTCGGCATTAGCGCGGCGCCTTGGCCAGGTAGCTCTTGCCGGCGCGGACCAGGATGGTCTTCTTGCGCCGGAAGTCCCGCACGGCGACCTTGCCGCGCTTGACGGTGGTGAGCGTGCCGTCGCAGCGGTCGGCGGTGATCCAGACCGTCCCGCGGCTGGTTCCGGCCGAGTGCTTCCCGCGCGCGCCCCACCGGCCGCTGGTGCTGGAGCGCGTGCGGCGGATCGTGCGGCGCCGTACCTGGGCCGCGCTCGCGGAGCCCGAGCCGCTGGTCTTGCCGGCGCGGCAGCTGCGGAAGTTCCCGCCCTTCATGCGAATCTCCGTGAGCCCGCGGGCGCGCCGTGCGCGCGACTGGAGCACCTGGAAGACACCGAGGCTGAACTTGCCGGTCTGGAGGCGGCCGCGACGGTTGCGCGCGGAGGTCAGCTGCGACGTGCCGAACCTCGTGTCCACGAACGAGCCCACCGGCAGCTGGCGGACCTCCTCGAGCGGCACGAAGACGCGTCCCTTGATCGGCGATTCGTAGCCGGGAGGCACCTGCGCAGTCTGAGCGCGAGCCACGGCGGTCTGGGAAGGCACGCTCACGTAGATCTCTCCCGAGATCGCCTCGGCGTTGAAGCTCTCCCCGAGCGAGGGTGGCCCCGCCGGTTGGCCGATCAGCGTGAACTGCTGCTGCGCGGCGCCGGTGTTGAAGCCGAGAGCGGGGCTGGGATCGACGTTCCCCGAGGCATCGATGGCCCGCACGACGAACGTGTGGGCGCCGGAGGTCAGCGTCGGCGTCGTGAACGGCGAGGAGCACGCGGTGAACGACCCGCCGTCGATGCTGCATTCGAACCTTGACCCCTGCTCGTCCGAGGAGAACTCGAAGGTCGGCGTGGAGTCCGTGGTGAGCTCCTCCGGCCCGCTGACGATCTCGGTCTCAGGCGGACGAGTGTCGACCGTGAACGAACGCTTGGCGGTGGTCGGATCGACGTTGCCGGCGGCGTCGGTCGCCTCCAGCTCGAAGGTGTGGGGGCCGTCCCCGAGCGCGCCGGCCGGCGTGTGGGGCGACGTGCACGCGGCGAAAGCGGCGCTGTCGAAGCGGCACCGGAAGCTCCCGCCGGGCTCGGTCGACGCGAACGTGAAGCTCGGCGTGGAGTCGTTGGTCAAGTCACCGAACCCCGGATCGAGAGACGCATTCGGCGCCGATGAGTCCTCGACATAGGCGAGTGGATCCGAGCACGCCGAGGTCACGCCGGCGGTGTCCCTGGCGGTGGCGCGGAAGTTGGTCGTCGTATTGTCGGCGACGTTGACGGTCAAGCCGGGGTCGGCGAAGGCGGCGGCGGTGCCTGTCGCCGCCGGGGTGCCCGTGCAGGTGGCGTTCGTGTACAGCCGCACGGTTGAACCGGCCTCCGCAGTGCCCTTGATCTCGGGATCGTTGTCGTTTGCCGGTGAGCCCGGATCCGTACCGGTAATGGTTGGGGAGCCTGGGGCGTTCGAGTCCTCCACATACGTGAAGGGGGTCGAGCAAGCGGATACGTTGCCGGCGGTGTCCGTGGCGGTGGCGCGGAAGTTGGTGGTCGTGTTGTTCGCGACGGTCGCGGTCAAGCCCGGGTTGGCGAACGCGGCGGCGGCCCCCGTTGCTACGGGGGTACCGGTGCAGGTGGCGTTGGTGTAGAGCCGCACGGTCGAGCCGGCGGCGGCGGTGCCCTTGATCTCGGGGGCGTTGTCGTTGGCCGGCGAGTTGGGGTCGGAATCGGTGATGCTCGGAGCGCCCGGCGCCGCCGAATCCTCCACGTATGCGAAGGCGGACGAGCAGGGCGACAGATTGCCGGCCGCATCGGTGGCGGTGGCGCGGAAGTTGGTGGTGGTGTTGTTGGCGACGTTGACGGTGAACCCGGGGTTGGCGAAGGCGGCGGCGGTGCCGGTCGCCACCGGGGTGCCCGTGCAGGTCGCGTTCGTGTAGAGCCGCACGGTCGAACCCGCCTCGGCGGTGCCCTTGATCTCCGGGGCATTGTCGTTCGCCGGCGAGTTGGGGTCGGAGTCCGTGATGGATGGCGTTGTGGGTGCGCTCGAGTCCTCGACGTATGTGAAGGCGGGCGAGCAGGCGGACACGTTGCCGGCGGTGTCCGTGGCCGTGGCGCGGAAGTTCGTCGTGGTGTTGTTGGCGACGTTCGCGGTCAATCCCGGGTTGGCGAACGCGGCCGCGGTGCCCGTGACTACGGGGGTGCCGGTGCAGGTGGCGTTCGTGTAGAGCCGCACGGTCGAGCCGGCGGCCGCGGTGCCCTTGATCTCGGGGGCGTTGTCGTTGGCGGGCGAGTTGGGGTCGGAGTCCGTGATGCTCGGAGCGCCCGGTGCGGCCGAATCCTCGACGTACGTGAATGGGGCCGAACACTTGGACACGTTGCCGGCCGAGTCGGTCGCGGTTGCGCGGAAGTTGGTCGTGGTGTTGTTGGAGACGTTGACGGTGAGCCCGGGGTTGCCGAAGGCCGCCGCTGTCCCTGTCGCCGCCGGGGTGCCCGTGCAGGTGGCGTTCGTGTAGATCCGGACCGTCGAGCCGGCCGTGGCTGTTCCCCTCAGCTCGGGCGCGTTGTCGTTGGCCGGAGAGGCGGGCACCGATGACGTGATGGCCGCGGCCGCCAATTCGAACGCCCCGACGTCGCATGCCTGCCCCTGCGGGCGAGCCACGCCGCGCTGGTCCGTGCCGTCGCAGGACGGATCGCCGGCGTCGACCGCGCGGCTGGTCCGGGGCAGCGCGTGGGTGTCTGTCTGCCCGCCGTTGTCGGCGAGCGCGGCGAGAGCGGGATCGGTGTTCTGCTGGTCGGTCGCCTGCTCGAAGTCGCAGTCGACGGCCGTCTCGAGGTTGAAGCCCGAGGAGCTGATCGACCCGCTTTCCCCGGTTGCACAGTTCGAGGTCGTGGGGTCGACCTTCGCCGTGTTGTCGGCGAAGATCGAGGAGAGGACCTTCGCGTCGCCCGATGCCATCCTCAGCCCGCCGCCGGTATCCGCGGCGTTGTTGCTCGTGATCGTGCTGTTCACCAGGTTCAGGGCGGCTCCGCTGTTGATGAAGATCCCAGCGCCGCGATCGGCGGAATTCCCGCTGATCGTGCTGGTGTCGATGGTGACGGGATCCGGAATCGGCTTGGACGTCAGGTCGACGATGGCGCCGCCAAAGGAGGTCGTCCCGACCCCACTGATGCCGACGTTCGCCACCAGCGTGCTGAGCTCGACCGTGAGCGCGCCGCCTACGTTGCCGATGCCCCCGCCGTCCCGCGCGCCTCCATTCCTGACGATGGTTTCGAGCACCCGGAGGGTGCCCGCGTTGTAAATGTTGCCGCCGATGTTTCCCTCCGGCGCCTCCACGTTCGGGACGCCGTCGCGGATCGTCATCCTGCGAAGCGTCACGGTCGCGCCCGTTCGGATCGCGAAGACCCGATCGTTGGCCCCGAACTCGGGGCTGACGAACGCGCGTACGATGGTCGTTCGCGCCGACGCTCCCTGGATGGTCATGTTCGACGTGATGTTGAGCGCCTGACTCGAGTCGAGCCTGAAGTCCCCGGCGGGCACCCTGATGCTGTCCGTGCCGTCGAGCGCGTTCGCCTCTTGCACCGCCGCACGAAGGGTGCACGCGGCAACCCGCGGAGCGAAGCAGACTTCGTCGCCCGCCTCCCCGTCGCTGAAGTCTGCGGTGTTGTCCACGACGAAGTTGGCCGCCGAGGCCTGCGGCGCGAAGACCGCCGTGAGCAGCAACGCTGCTGCGATTGCCAATGCGAAGCGAGGAGGCATGCGCGTCCGTGCCGTTCTGCGGACAGAACGTCTGCCGACCCTAACCCCGTCTGCGCCGATCCGCCAGCGGCGCGCCGTCAGCGTTGCGCATTTGCCAGATAACTCTTGCCCGCACGTACCAGGATCGTCTTCTTGCGCCGGAAGTCGCGCACCGCGACCTTGCCGCGCTTGACGGTGGTGAGCGTGCCGTCGCAGCGGTCGGCGGTGATCCAGACGGTGCCGCGGCTGGTCCCCGCGGAGTGCCGGCCGCGCGCGCTGAAGCGGCCGGTGGTCCTGGAGCGCACGCGGCGGATCGTGCGGCGCCGGACCTGCGCCGCGCCCGCCCGCCCGCGCCGGCCGGTGCGGCAGCGGTTGAAGCTCGAGCCCTTGAGCCGCAGCTCGGTCAGGCCCTTGGCACGGCGGGCGCGCGACTGGAGCACCTGGAACAACCCACCGTCGAACTTGCCGGACTGTGTCTTGGTGCCCGACCCGGTGGCGCTCACGAGCTGGACGGTGCCCTGAGACGTGTCTAGGAACGACCCGGTCGGGATCTGGCGGGCTTCGGTGAGCGGCACGAACGTGAGCCCCTTCTGACTCGCGCGGGCACGCGCGGTCGTCGTACCCGACGGCACCGCGATCAGCACTGGACCCGCGCCGACCGGCCCCACGTTGACCTCCTCCCCGAGTACGGGCGGATCCGCTGCGGTGAGTTCCTCGAGCGTCAGCGGGTCGTCGTCAGGCGGTGGTGGTGGAGGAGGCGGAGGTGGCTGCGTCGTCACGATGGTGAATGCGCGCGACCCGGAGGATTGATCGACGTTGCCAGCGGCGTCGATCGCCCTCACCTCGAACGTGTGCGTGCCATCGGGAAGCGCCGGGACCGTAAAGGGCGACGTGCACGTCGAGAACGGCGCCGAATCGATGCTGCATTCGAATGTCGACCCGGGTTCGCTCGACGAGAACGCGAACGTGGGGGTGGAGTCGTTTGTCTGGCCAGTAGGCCCGGAGTCGATGACCGTGTTGGGCGCCTGGGTGTCCTGCCCTTGGCCGGAGGTCACTTGCTGGGTGTCTGATGTCGTCGAGACATTGACCGTATACGGGCCAGCGGCCGACGGGTTGGTCACGCCGTTGAAGCGCAGCCGGATCCGCTGGCCGGCGGCGACGTCGTCGGTGTTGGACAGGAAGCACTCGACGACGCGGGTCATGGTGTTGGGGCTGAAGCAGCTGCCGATCTGGATATCGGAGGTGTCCAACACCACCCCGCCGCCGTAGGTCGCCCCGAACGTGGTGCCGGGCGGGAACGTGACGGTGAGGCGGCTGTTGCCGTCCTGCGACAGCCCACCCGTCGCCGACGCGGTGAGATCGACAAGCCATTGTGTCGTGGCGCCGCCCGCGTTCGAGCCCACCGTCAACGACACCCCGGTGAGCAGATTGCTCGCCGGGACGTTGTAGGTCGGTGAGGTCACCGTCGGGGTGTCGGAGGTGGTCGAGATGGTCAGCTGGTGTGATCCCTGGCCGGGGTTGGTGACGCCGCTGAAGCGCAGCCGGACCCGCTGGCCGGCGGCGACGTCGTCGGTGTTGGACAGGAAGCACTCGACGACGCGGGTCGTGGTGTTGGGGCTGAAGCAGCTGCCGATCTGGTTGTCCGCGGTGTCGAACACCTGCCCGCCGTTGTAGCCGGTGAAGCTGGTCCCGGGCGCGAACGTCACGGTGATACGGCTGTTGCCGTCCTGCGACAGCCCGCCGTTGACGGCCGAGGTGGTGAACTCGACCACGTAGAGAGTCCTCGCCCCAGCCGCCGGCGACGGGAACGAATGCGCCACCGTGACCCCCGTCACCGGACTGCTCCCCGCGACGGTGTAGGCAGGGGAGGTCACGGCGTCGACATCGGATGTCGTGGCGACCGTCAGCTGGTGGGACCCCTGCGAGGGGTTCGTCACCCCGTGGAACCTCAGCCGGACCCGCTGGCCCGCGTTGACGACCTCATCGACGCCCAGGAAGCACTCGACTTCTCGAGTCGTGGTGTTCGGGCTGAAGCAGCTGCCGATCTGGTTGTCCGCGGTGTCGAACACCTGCCCACCGTTGTAGCCGTTGAAGCTGGTGCCGCTCGGGAACGTCACGGTCATGCGGCTGTCCGCGTTCTCCGACAAGCCACCTGTTGCCGAGGTTGTGAACTCGACCACGTAGAGAGTCCTGGCGCCTGCCGCGGCCGACGGGAACGAATGGGCCACCGTGACCCCCGTGACCGAGCTTGCGCTCGCGGGCGGCGCCCCCACCAGCAGCACGACGACCGCGGCCGCGAGAACGGCCGCGACGGCTAGCTGACGGCGGCGCCACCCAAAGCGAGTCCGTGGTGCCAGGATGGGTCCAGTCTCCACCTGACGTGCCCTCAACGCAAGGGACCCAAGGGCAGAACGGCGTCAGCCCCCGGCGCGGGCCAGGTAGCTCTTCCCGGCGCGGACGAGGATCGTCTTCTTGCGCCGGAAATCGCGCACGGCGACCTTGCCGCGCCTGACCGTGGTGAGGGTGCCGTCGCAGCGGTCGGCCGTGATCCAGACGGTGCCGCGTACGGTCGCGGCCGAGTGCCGGCCGCGCGTGCGGAAGCGCCCGCGGGCGTTCGAGCGCAGGCGGCGGATCGTCCGCCGCGAGACCTGTGCGGCGCCGGCGCGCCCGCGGGACCGGCAGCGGTTGAAGCTCGAGCCCTTCAGGCGCAGCTCGGTCAAGCCGCGCGCACGTCGCGCTCGCGACTGCAGGACCTGGAAGACGCCGGAGCTGAACCGGCCCAGCTGGGTCGCTCCTCGCAGGTTCCGGGCGCTCTGCAACCTGACGCTGCCACGCTTCGTGTCGAGGAAGGAGCCCACCGGGATCTGACGCGCCTCGGTGAGCGGGCGGAAGCGGAGCCCCTTCTGACTCGCGGTCGCCCCGCCCGCGCCGCCGCCCGGGCGCCTAGCCCAGCGGACGGTCCCGATCGGCTCGACGTTCACCTGCCTGCCGAGCACTGGGTCGTCAAGGTCGGAGAGCTGCAGTGCGATCCTGAACGGGAAGCTCGTCGGGGTCGGATCGAGATTGCCGGCCGCGTCGCGGGCCCGCACCTGGAAGATGTGGTCGCCGCCCGGCAAGGGAGGGGTGGTGAACGGAGACACGCAGGCGAAGAAGGGGGCACCGTCGAGGCTGCACTCGAAGGTCGCGCCGGGATCGTCCGAGGAGAAGGTGAAGGTGGCCGTCCGTCCCCGGACCAGGGCGGTGGGGCCCGAGACGATCGCGGTGTCGGGCGGCGACAGGTCCCCCTGCACAGCGACGGCGACCTCGAACGCGCCGATGTCGCAGCCCGGCCCCTGAGGACGCGCAACCCCGCGCTGATCGTCGGCCGGGCACAGGGAGGCGTCGGCCGCGTCGATCGCCGGGCTGCCCGATCCCAGCGCCCGCGTGTCGGTGGGCCCCCCGTTGTCCTGCAGCGGTCCGAGCAGCGGGTCGCTGTTCTGCAAACCGTTGGGTGCGGTGAAGTTGCAGTCGGTGCCCTCCTCGAGGTTGTGCCCCGAGGAGTGGATCGTGCCGTTGTCGAGGCAGTTCGACGCGACGCCATCGTCCGTGCGGTTGTACGCGACGATGCTGTTCACGAACGTCACGTCGTCGAGGACGAAGAGCCCCGCACCCTGGACGTCTCGGGGTCCAGTGTTGCCGGCGATCGTCACGTTCCTGAGCGTCGTGGAGAACGAGTCCCCGAGGTAGAAGAACCCGCCTCCCTGGGCCCCACTGCCGGTGAGCTGGTTGTCGGCGATGGTCACGTTGACGAGGGTGGAGGTCGGGGACCCGAGGTCGAACAGGCCGGCGCCCTGGGGTCCGAAGCTGCTCTGCACGCCCCGGCTCGCGGTGTTTCCGGAGATCGTCACGTTCCGCAGGTTCATCCGATCGCCGTTGAAGATCCCGCCGCCCTGGTTCGAGATGAACGCGGGATCGTCGACCCGGTTGCCACTCACCGTCGCGTTCGTGAGGTTGAAGGTTCCGGCGGCGAATATCCCCCCGCCTTGACCGACTCCGCCGCCGCCGGTGATCGTCACGCCAGAGATGCTCGTGGTGAGGTCGCTGTCCTGGACGTGGAAGACGCGGTCGCTGCCCGTCCCGATGATGCGCGTGGTCCGCGCTCCCGCACCGACGATGGTGAGCGTCTGTGCGGCTCCGGAGCTCGGGACGTCGATATCGAGATCTCCGGTGACGCCGCCGTCCTCGTCGGCGGCGCCCGTCAGCTGGTAGTCGTCCGCTGGGACGTTGACGTTGTCGTTACCGGCCAGCGCGTTCGCTTCCATGATTGCGGCGCGCAAGGTGCAACCCGCTGGAGCGGCTGCCCCGGCCTGGCATTGGCCGTTTCCGGGGTTGTTGTCGGGAAGGTCGGCGCTCGAGGTGATGTTGAAGATGGCCGCGTTCGCCGCGCCCGCCGACGCGCCAAGCAGCCCCGCCGCGAGGACGGCCACCAGTGCCGCGCGCCTCACCGCGGCGCCCTGGCCAGGTAGCTCTTGCCGGCGCGGACGATGATCGTCTTCTTGCGCCGGAAGTCGCGCACCGCCACGCGGCCGCGCCTCACCTTCGTCAGCGTGCCGTCGCAGCGGTCGATCACCTGCCAGACGGTGCCGCGCACCGTTGCGGCGCTGTGCCGGCCGCGCGTGCGGAAGCGGCCGCGTGAGTTTCCGTTGAGCCGCCTGATCACGCGGCGCCGGACCTGAGCGGCGCCCGGGCCGCCCTTGCGGGTGCGGCAGCGGCGGAAGTTGCCGCCCTTGAGCCGCACCTCGGTCAATCCCTTCGCGCGCCGCCTGCGCGACTGGAGCACCTGGAACAGGCCCGCGGAGAAGAGCCCGTCCTGGATCTGGTCCTCTCGGCGAGTCCTTGCGCTGGTGAGGCGGGTGGTCCCGCGGCGCGCGTCGATGAACGAGCCGATCGGCAGCTCGCGCGGCTCGCGCAGCGCCGAGAAGGACCGGCCCTTCTGGCTCGCGCGAGCGCCGGAGCCGCCGCCGGCGCTCCGCACGCGGACGTTTCCTCTCACGCTCTCCAGAACCGTCCGGATTCCGAGGCCGGGAGCGAGCACGCGATAGTCGAACGAGTCGGTCGCCTGGTTCTGGCAGAGGTCGGCGGCGGTCCTGGCGACGGTGGCGGCCCCGCGGCTGCCGGTGTCGATCGGGACCCCCGTGGCATTCGGATCCTGGGTCAGCCCGCTCAGGGGGTCGGCGGCGCTGACGTTCACCGTGGCCTGCCGGGTGATGACGAAGATCGACTGACCCTGCGGCTGCTGGACGTCGACGACCGGCCGGGTCTTGTCCACCAGCACGTTGTTGACCCCGGAACCCGCCTCCACGCCGTTCGTCCAGCGGCCGAAGTACTCGAGCGTGCTGCGGCCCTCCGCGAGCGTGACCGACGTGGGCGTGACGACGCCGCCGCTGTCGCCGGTGTCCTGGTCCTGGAGCGGACCTCCGTTCACGCGGAAAGACAACCCGAGCACCGTCCCGCCCGGCGCCGAGTCGAGGTTGATGGGAATCACACCGGTCGGCGAGCACGGCGGGGCCTCGGCGATCGTGTTTCCGTCGAACTCGAACGCGCCGGGGGTGCAGTTGGCGCCGAACTGGGCTCGATCGACGCCGCGCTGGTCCGAGGGGATCGGGCAGTCCGTGGCGAACTCCACCGCCGGGTTGGCGCGGGCGATGATCTCGTGGGTCAGCGTCCTGTTGAGGCTGCCGTTCTCCGCGAGAGGGCCGAGCTGGGGGTCGAAGTTCGAAAGATCGCCTGCGCCCGGATCGCAGGTCGGCGCGCCCGTGCTCTCGGCGTTCCCGTCAGCGGTGGTGGCGGCGCCCGCCTCGCAGTTGGCGCCGCTCTGCGCGGTGTTGGAGTGAAAAAGGGAGTTCTCGAGCGTCGTGTCGGAGCCCGCCATGGCGCCACCCACCCGAGCGCTCTGGTTGCCGACGAAGGTCGCGTGCTGGATCGAGCCGCCGGCGGTCTTCGTGAGGATCCCGCCGCCGCCGCCGTCCGAGGCGCCGCTGACCGAGTGCCGGTTGCCGCTCACCGTCACGTTCACGAGCGTCGGCGGCCCGTTGCTGTAGATGCCTCCTCCGCCGCTGCCGATGCCGGCGACTGTGGCTGTGTTCTCGTAGACGGTGCTGTCGGTGAGCTCGAAGTTCGGTAGTCCCGTCCCTGCCCAGTAGATCCCGCCGCCGCCGTTGTCGCCGAGGGGCGCCGTCGCGGTGGCCGTGTTGTGGCGCACGATCGAGTCTGCGACGAACAGGTCGCCGGTGGCGTAGATCCCGCCGCCACCGCCGCTCACGTTCGGCGACGCGGAGTTGTGCTGGATCACGCTGTTCAGGACCGTGAGGATGTTGGCGTCCGAGCTGATCCCGCCGCCGTGACCCTCGGTGCAGTCGTTGCCCCCCGGCGACGCACGACCGCCGTGGATCGTCAGCCCGTCGAGCGTTACGTCGCCGCCCGTGATGCAGAGCACCCGGAAGTTGCCCAGGGACTGGATCGTCGTGGCACCCGAGCCGGCGGTGCTCTGGAGGATGAGGTCGGTGTCGATGCGGAGCTGACCGCTGCTCAGCCCGTAGTTCCCGGCCGGGATGTCGATCGTGTCCCCGGCGGGGTTCGCCGTCAGGATCGCGTTCCGGAGCGACCCCGGTCCGCTGTCGTTCTGATTCGTCACGGGATCGGCCGCCTGGGCGCTCGCCGCGAACGCGAGCGACAGCACGACCAGAATCGCGAGCAGGCCAGGCACGAGTCGGTCCATGCTAACCCTGCTCCGCGGACAGAGTTGCGATTAGTTCGCCCGCCGCGGCCGGTCTATACGAGAGAAACCCGATGAGAGGAGACGCCATGTTGGCCGACTCCAAGGCATTCAGCGGCTTTGCCGTGGACGATCTGCAGAGGGCGCGCGAGTTCTATGGCGAGACGCTCGGGCTGAAGACGACCGTGCTCGACGAGGAGAACCTGCTTCAGCTCGACCTGGCGGGTGACCGGGCCGTGCTGATCTACCACAAGCCCGACTTCGAGCCCGCCACGTACACGATCCTGAACTTCCCGGTGGAGGACGTCGAGAAGGCGGTCGACGAGCTGACCGACCGCGGCGTGGCGTTCGAGCGCTACGAAGGCTTCGAGCAGGACGAGAAGGGCATCGCCCGCGCGGCGGGGCCGCCCATCGCATGGTTCAAGGACCCGGCTGGCAACATCCTCTCGGTGCTTGACCAGCAGTAGGGAGATCCAACGCACATACCTGGGCCTGCTGCTCGGGAACACCCTGGCGGCGTCGCTCATCTGGGGGATCAACACGATCTTCCTGCTCGACGCCGGGCTGTCGAACCTCGAGGCGTTCGCCGCCAACGCGTTCTTCACCGCCGGGATGGTCCTGTTCGAGGTGCCCACGGGGATCGTGGCCGACACGATCGGCCGCCGCATGTCGTACCTCCTCGGCACGGTCACGCTGGCCGCGTCGACCCTGCTCTACGTGCTGCTGTGGGAGGTCGAGGCGCCCTTCTGGCAGTGGGCGGTCGTGTCGATCCTGATCGGCCTCGGGTTCACGTTCTTCTCCGGGGCCGTCGAGGCCTGGCTCGTCGACGCCCTCGCCGCCACGGGGTTCACCGGGGAGCTCGAGACGGTCTTCGGACGCGGGCAGATCGTGACCGGGGTGGCGATGCTCACCGGCTCGATCGCCGGCGGGTTCCTCGCGCAGCAGGCCAGCCTCGGCGTGCCGTTCGTGCTCCGCGGCGTCGTCCTGGTCGTGATGTTCGCGGTCGCCTTCAGGCTCATGCACGACATCGGGTTCACGCCGGAGCCCGGCGGCCGGCCGCTGGCCGAGATGAGACGGATCGCCTCCGACTCGATCGATTACGGCTGGCGCGTGCCGGCCGCGAAGTGGCTGATGGTGGAGGCCCTGTTCACGGGCGGCGTCGGCATCTATGCGTTCTACGCCCTCCAGCCCTACCTGCTGGAGCTGTACGGCGATCCCGAGGCGTACCAGATCGCCGGGCTGGTGGCCGCGATCGTGGCGGGCGCCCAGATCCTCGGCGGCATCGCCGCGCCGTGGATCCGGCGGCTCTTCCGGCGCCGTACCTCGGCGCTGATCGTCACGGCGGCGCTCGGGGCCCTGACGCTCGGCTTGATCGGGCTCATCGAGGTCTTCGAGGCGGTGATCCTGTTGATCGTCGTCTGGGGGCTCCTGTTCGCGGCGACCATGCCGATCCGCCAGGCCTACCTGAACGGCCTGATCCCATCGCGCCAGCGGGCCACGATCCTCTCGTTCGACTCGATGATGGACTCGACCGGCGGTGTCTGGGCACAGCCCGTCCTCGGCCGTGCCGCCGACGTCTGGGGCTACGGCCCGTCCTACCTCGTCGGCGCCGGGATCTCGGCCCTGGCGGTCCCGTGCCTCGCGCTGTCGAGGCGTCAGAACGCACCCGCCGACGCCGCCGCGGTCGCTCAGTCCGGCCAGTAGAACTGCAGCGACACGAGCGCGGGCTGCTCGTCCACGAAGGACTTCCGGATCTCCACGGTCGGCAGCGGCCCGTCCTCGCCGATCCGCTCGGATCTCCGGGACGACGTGATCACGGGGGTCTTCGTGTCGCCGTTGCGCCAGCGGTCGAGTGGCTCGCGCGAGAGGTCCCATTCGGTCGCCCAGCGCACGGCCAGCTCGTGGGCGTCCTTGTCGCTGCGCGGGTGAGAGTCGATCTGCACGCCCCGGACGATGCGGTCGCGCCGGTCCAGGGTGATGTCGTGCACCACCTCGCCGTCGCTCGTGAAGGACCTGCCCTCCGGGAGCTGTATCCGCACCGAGCCGACCGGCGATATCTCGACCGCGCTCAGCTCGGGCTTGGGCCAGTCGACGTCATCCACCGTGTGGCTGCGCGACAGGTTCCACTCGATCACGGTGTCGTCACCTGAAGCGGGCTCGGAGTCGTCGCACCCAACGGGGACCATCAGCGCACACGCGACCAGGGCGCTGATCCTGAGCAAGCGCATCAGCCACCGGGGTAGGGAAGGTCGGGGAGCTTGCGGTAGCCGTCGGCTCGCGTCGCCACGTCGCTCGACACGATGCCGCGGGTCGCGGAGGGGTCCTGGAGCAGGTCGTGGTAGCGGGGCAGCATGTCGTTCTCGATCCAGCCCCAGCGGTCGTCGAAGTTCGCCAGGTTCCCCTCCGGGAGCGGAAGCGTCTGGTGCACCTCCACGTCCGGCGTCGGGATGTCGACGTGCGGGCCGAACGGGCCGAACGGACCGACCGGGATGTCCGGCACCACGTCGACGGTGAGCACGATCGGGTCGTAGTCGCGGTAGGCCTGGCCGCCGGGCATCGGGTTCTCGGCCATCGTGCTGAAGCCGTAGGTGAACACGTCGCCAACGGGGCCGTGGTGGTCGCGCATCGCGTCGTAGTCGTCCTGGATCACGCGCTCCTGCTCGCGCAGGAGGAGGTCCGTGTTGCCCTGCTTGATCCGCTCGGGGTCGCCGCTGCCGATGTCCTCCCAGGCGTCGATGTCGCGCGGCAGGACCTCGGTGGGATAGCGCGAGCCGATCTCCCGCATCAGCGGGACGCCGCCGAGCGCGAAGGCCTCGTGCTGCCAGGCGAGGTCGTCGAAGATCTCGCGCTGCATCATCAGGAAGCGGTCCTCGTACCACTCCATCTCCTCTGCCGTGAGGTGCTCGGCGAGGTGGGCGGGGTTGAGGAAGCCCGGCGGGAGCACGTGGCCGAGCGCGTCGGCCGCCTCGTAGGCCTGGTCGGGCAGCGTCGGCAGGCCGGCCCAGCGCGACAGGTACTGGGCGCGCTCCGCGGGGTCGGCGATCTGGCGGATCGCGTACATGTCCTGCCACCCGGCGTAGAACATCGGCCCGACGATGTTGGCCATGCCCGCCCATTGGAAGTCCGGGTTGTCCAGGTAGAGGTTGCCGTAGTAGCGGTACACCGCCTGGACGATCGCGTCGTTCTCGAGCAGGCCGTCCTCCGGGTGCCAGGTGGACGGGTCGATGTCGGCGCGCCAGTACGCGATCGCGCGCCACTGCTCGAGCGACAGGTCGGCGAGCGCGACCTGCGCGAAGCCGGTGGCTGCCGTGGGGGCGCCGACCGGCACACCCGCGAGCGGCGCCGCCGTCGTGGCCGCGTCGAGTGCGGCGGCCGTGGCGCGGTCCTCCCGCAGCACCTCGTCGACGGCATCCTGTGCGCGGCGGGTGTTGCGGGCTCGGACGGCGTCGGCGTGGGCCTGGGCGTCGCCGGCGACGGACTCGGCGGCAGCGGCGTCGTCGGAGGCGTTGTCGGCGGCGCTCTGCAGCCCCGCGCCGGGGTCCGGGCCGGCGAGGACGAGCTCGACTCCGGCGGCGATCGCGGCCAGCCGGGCGACCGCGGCGCGGGCGGCCGCCTGCTGGGCCGCCTCCTCCGCCTCCACGACCTCGCGCGCGAGCTCGCGAACGAGCTCCTGCGCCTCCCCCAGCGTCGTCGACAGGCGTTTCAGCGAGGCCGCGGCCTGCTCCAGCGCGGCCGCGCCCGTGACCATGAGCGCGTGGTCCTGGGCGACCGCGGAGCGGAAGGCGATGGCGGCCTGGCCCTTCCAGCCGGCCGCCGCCGAGGCCTCGGCCTTGAGGCCGCTTGCGGAGGTTCGCAGCGCGTCAGCGCCGGAGCCGACCGCGCTTGCCGACCGGGCGAGTGCGCCCGGGTCTCCCTCGGGCCAGGGGAGCCCGGCGTGAGTGGCCCCGCTCGTCCCGGCCACGGCGACGCTCACCGCGGGCCGCCCGTCATCGACGACTCGTCGGCCATCCGGTACGCCACGGCCGTGGCGCCGGCGGCCACGCCGAGCGCCGCGATCTCGTCCTCGAGCCGCGTGGCTGACGCGGCCCAGCGACTCGCGAGCCGGTCGAGCGCCGCCGCCGTCGCGGGCGGCTCGGAGACCGTGCCGGTCACGCCGGTCGCGGCGCGGGTGAGTGTCGCGAGACCGGGAGCGACCGCCTCGATGCCCGCTCCGACGGACTCGATCTCACCCAGAGGTGCCTGGATCTCGCCCATTCGACCAAGCCCCTCCTCGGGGCCTCCGCGTTCGCTCAGCGGTTGAAGGAGCTGGCGATGGCGGCTTCGGTGTCGGCGTAGTTGGCGCTGGCCTGGGTCATCAGTTGGCTGATGCCCTGGAGGGCGTGTTGGATGCCCTGCGAGGAGCGCTGCCATTCGGCCCACAGCTCGTGGAAGCGGGCTTGGGCGACGCCGGCCCAGTCGGAGCCGAGTGGGGCTACTTGCCCCTGCAGCTGTTGGTTGATCTGCTCGATGTTGGCCGCGCCCGCGTTGAGCTGCCCGGCGATCGAGCCGAGTTGCTCGGGGGTGACGCGAATGTGTCCGGCAGCCGCCATTTCGGGAACCTCCCTGTCCGCTTTCGGTACGCGTACAGGGATTTCCCGCTTTAGGCTGCGGCGTAACGCGGGCCCCGGGCGGGTAAATCCACTAGCGCATGGGGACCGCGGCCGAGATCTTCCATCGCCCCCCGCGCGAATGGCCTGAGCCCGCGCCCTCCGACGAGCTGCGCATCCACGCGCCGCCCACCAAGCCGGAGCCGCCGACCGGCGGCATGGTGCACGCGATGTTCCCGGCGATCGGCAGTTTCGGGCTGCTCGCCTTCGCCCTCGTCTACCGGAACAAGCTGTTCATGTACATCGCCTTCGGGCTGGTGTGCCTCGCGATCCTGCTGGCCTTCCTGATCCGCTGGTCGCAGGTTCGCTCGGTGAAGAAGCGCCGCCGGCGCAACCGCCGCAAGTACCGCATGTATCTCACGCGCGTGGAACGTGACCTGGCCCGCGACGCCGGCGCCCAGCTCGCCGCGGCGGACCGGCTCTATCCCGACCACGAGAAGCTCTGGGCGATGGCGCTCGCCCGCGCCAGCCTGTGGGAGCGGCGCGCCGCCGACGACGACTTCCTCGAGCTCCGCGTCGGGCGCGGCCGGGTGCCGCATTCCCGCCCGCTGCGACTCGACATCGGCGACGATCCGCTCGCCGAGCGGGAGCTCGACCTCGAGGACGAGGCGAGCACGGTGAAGCGGCGCTGGGATTACGTGAACGACGTCCCGGTGACGATCGACCTTCGCGACGCGCGGGTGGTCACGGTGGTCGGCGCCCCGGACGGCGGCCGGGCGCTGGCGCGCTCGCTCGTGTCGCAGCTCGCCGTCTTCCGCGCGCCGGACGACCTGCGCGTGCTGGCGTCCTACGAGCCGTCCGCGGCGGAGGACTGGGAGTGGATCAAGTGGCTGCCGCACGCCCGGGCGGAGGTTCGCGCCCGCCAGGATGCGCCCGACCTCCTGCCGCCGCCGATCCTGCTGGCCTCCTCCGAGGAGTCGCTCGCCCAGCTGCTCGAGGGCGAGATCGGTCCGCGGCTCGAGCAGCTCGCCCGGCTCGACGAGGAGAACCTGACGTCCACGCGCCCGCGGCTGGCGGCGCCGCACCTCTTCCTGTTCGTCGACGGCTGGTCGCAGGACTCGGCGGCTGCGCGCATGCCGCTCATGCGGGAGGTGCTCGAGCGGGGCGACCGGCTGGCGGTGACCGCCGTGCTGCTGGCGGAGTCGAGCGAGCGCGAGCCGTCCGAAGCCGACGTGCGGATCGTGCTGTCGCCCGGCGCAGCCGCCACCGTCGAGGAGCGCCGCGGGGAGGGCGGGCGTGCGGAGGGCGTGTGGCCCGACGCCGCCGACCTCGGCCTGTGTGAGGCGATCGCCCGCACGCTGGCGCCGCTGCGGCTGGAGGATCGCGAGTCCGGTCCCGCCAGCTCGGACGAGGTGCGGGCGCTCGATCTGCTCGGCCTGCGCTCCGCGCGCGAGGTCGATCCAGCGGGCAGCTGGCGGCCGCGGCCGCGGCGCGAGCAGCTTCGCGTGCCGATCGGAGTGGGGGGGGCGGGGGAGCCGATCACGCTCGACCTGAAGCAGGCCGCC
>Ga0081538_10000160_pt1 | contig 70950 bp, 74 predicted proteins | sample TabmetS5T2R1_FD_71022 | JGI IMG/M metagenome (GOLD analysis project Ga0081538, IMG submission 71022) | Tabebuia heterophylla rhizosphere microbial communities from the University of Puerto Rico - S5T2R1 | ecosystem: Host-associated > Plants > Roots > Rhizosphere ... | reverse complement strand
CCCGAAGAGCTCGCGCGGCAGCTCCACTTCGCGCAGCGGCGCGTCGCCGTCCGACCGCCACAGCGTGGGCCGGATGTTGCCGTGCACCTGGCTGTACGACCGGCCCAGCGCCGCCACCAGCCGGCCGCGCCGAGCGACCGCGGAAAAGCCGGTGCGCTGGCCGTCCCAAGTGACCGGCACGACCTCGGCCCGACGCCACGCGCAGCCGTCCGGCGACGTCCAGACCGCGGGACGGACAGCGTCGGACCCCCGGGTGCCGCCCTCCTGGCCGACCGCGGTCCACGGTGCGCCTTCGCCGCCCGCAGCGACCGCCCGCACCAGAGCGCCGGGCGCGCCCCTCAACCGACAGTCAGTCCACGTGATCGTGCTGACCGGCGCGGCCGGGCTCGTCGGCTCCGGGCTCGATGCTGCGGATCCGCCGTCCGTGCACCCGGTCGCCGCCATCGCCGCAACCAGCAGAACGATCCATCGCCGCCGTCGGGACGTCACGTCTTGCAACGTATCGCGCGGTTGGAACCTCAAATGCAGCGTCACGTTTCCGACGGCCGTCGCCGCGCGGCAGTCATTTCTCCATGACATCCGCAGACGGTTCGGATTCCCTGATCCAGAACTCACGGCGTGCCTGGACGGTCCCGTTTACCAGGACCTCGATTTCGTGCCGCCCCGGGTAAATCGCGCGCGTCGTCATATTGGAGCGGATCGGATGACGCTTGGTGATCGTGACGTCTTTGCCCGCGGGCAGCGTGATCCGACGCAGTTTGTAGACCTTTCGCCTGGTCAACCTGCCGGAAGCCCCTTGAAAGTGCACGACGTAGTCCACGATCGCCTCGGTGTCTTGCTTCCCGCGGATTGTCACTGAGAGCGGGAGTTCGCTGTCGAGCTGAACGTGGCGGGGAACCTCAAACCGGGAGACCGCGATGGGCTCACTTACACCGACGCCGAGCAGTTCGAGCGCCCCGCGGTGCCCGACCTTCACAAGTGATCTTGTGGCATGTCGAACGATGTAATCGAGCTCAGGTTCGGTCTGATTGCCGGAGTTCCGCCAACGCTGAAGAGTCTCGACTACGGCGTCCGGATCCGTCTTCGTGATGTCGTTGAGATGGTTGGCCACCGACCGGGTTACGAACCGTGTGGGGTCGGCGTACAGCCGGTCGAGGATCGGGAGTCCCGCCGTGGTGGGCAGAGCTAGCCGAGACGCCCAGGGGAGTCTGGGTCGTGTTCCTTCGCTGCAGAGTCGACGGACGTGGTAATGCTTGTCGCTGGTCCATTGCAGCAGGGTGTTCATCGTGTAGTCGGGGTAGGCGTTGATGAACGTGCGGATCGAGTCCTCTGCCGAGAACCGCGTGGTGATCTCCTTCAGCGCAGTCAGGGAGAAGTTCACGTCAGCCTCGCCGCACCCGCGCCGTGCCACGTATGAGGAGAATGAGGCGTAGATGAAATCCCCCGAGTCGCCGTCGGACAACGTTGGGTCACATGGTGGGGGAAGTGCCGCCAGCAGCACATGCACCGCGGACCGGTAGTCCTGGGGCAGGTGCCTCTCAAGACACTCCGAGATCCATCGGATCCGCTCCTTCAACCTAAGCGAGCGGAGTCGGCCCATGACCTCCTCGACGAAGGCATCGCGCTGAAATGCGCGGTGCACGCTGCCGATCTCGGCTGCGAGCTGGGCAACCTTGTCCCGGTTGAACAGCAAGTCCGCGAGAGGTGTCTGAAGGCTGGTCATCACTCGTAGGTCTTTAGTGCTTTGTTTGGACGTTCGAAACCGTCACCGATCGCGAGACCGGGACGCAGTACCTCTACTACAACATGCCGGTGTGAGTCAGGTCAGCGGCACGGTTGTGAAGCGAGCCAACGCGGCAAGCAGGCTGTCTTGAAAGTGGCTGTCGCGGACCGCAGGGTGTGGAGTGCGGAGCCGCTGGTGGAACCAGTAGCCGCCGCTGCTGCGCGCCTCGGGTTCGTCACTGGTGGCAAGCCATTCCTGGGTCAAGTGCCCGAGTCGGAGGTCGTCGGGAGCGCCAGGCCCACCCATTCTGGTGGGCACCCAGCCGGGGTCGACGGCGTTGCTGTACACATCGGGCCAGATGCGGGCGACAGCGACGGCAAGGGTGGTGACGAACAGTTTGCTGTCCGAGTACGAGCCGGTCCGGCTCTGTCCGCTCCAGTCCACGTCGGCCAGGTCAGCTCGTCCGCCGTAATGCGAGCCGCTGCTGAGATACACCAGACGCTGCGGTCGATCGATGAGAGCGGTGAGCAGATAAGGTGCGACGATGTTGACCGGCAGAATCTGCCGGCCGCTGTAGATGCCGGCGTTATGAATCACCGCGTCAACCCGGCCCAGCTGGTTGACCTGGTCGGCCACAGCCCGGGTTTGGTCCAGGACAGCCAGGTCCCCAACCACGGCTGCCGCGCCCCGGTCGACGAGGTCGTTGACGGCCGCCAACCGCTCGGCGCTGCGGGCGTGGACGATCACCTCATGCCCGTCTCCAAGCAGCGTCTGTGCGGCTGCTCGACCCAGGCCGTCGGCAGAACCGGTGATGAAGATGCGTGTCATGTGCTTCCTTTCGCCGCTCTTCTCTCGGCGGAGTCCCATGGGTGAGTAGCACTGGCTTACCAAACTTCGCGACGCGAGACTTGATTGATGGCGGCATTGCTGCGCATTATCAGGCGCCATCCTGTGACGGCGTTCATGGTGATCAATCTCGGGATTTACTTCCTGGCGGCAGCGATTCGGCCGATTGCTGATGCCGATGTCTTGCCGTTCGGCTTGCCGCTACATGGAGTCGTGGGAGGAACGCTCGGGCTCGGTGTGAGCGCCTTCTTGGTGACTGGAGCGCTCGCGGGACGCAACGGGATTGTTGATCTTTGTCGGCGGGGTGTGCGCTGGCGGGTCCCGGTGCGTTGGTACCTGGTGGCGCTGTTCACTGTTCCGGTCATGGCGACGCTCATTTCACTCGCCATCTACGGCTCGCGAGCGCTGGCGGCGCCTGCCGGTGGATGGCCGCGGGCGCTGGCGGAGGTGGCCGCCGTCTTTCTCCTGCAGCTGGTGCTGTTTCAGCTGGCCGAAGAGCTCGGCTTCACCGGGTTCCTCCAGCATCATTGGCAGGACCGCTACCACCCGATGAGACTCACCCTGTACGTGGCACTGCTGTGGGCGGTGTGGCACGTACCTGACCACTTCGCAGAAGAAGGTTGGGGCGTCGAGGCGCTGATCTCGGCCCCGATCATCTTTGCCATTGAATTTGTCTCGCTGTTCTTCGCCCGCGCCTTGTTTGTGTGGTTCTACAACGTGACGGCGTTCAGCGTGCTGCTGGTGGCGATCTTCCATGCCAGCTTCGATGCCGCAATCAGTCAGCTCGCCTCTGACGTCGTGCCAGCGTCTAACACGGTGCGGTTCGTGATCTTCAGCGCAGCGATCCTGCTCCCGGCTGTGACAGTGATCATCGCCACCAAAGGACGACTTGGGCGGGTCAAAGAGACCTTGGAGACGCAGCCCACTGCCTCAGATCTCGATGGGTAGCGATCACTACCGGAGACGCTGAGCTTGGTTTGGCCCTCGATCATGGAGCACGGTCCAGGTTTAGATAGTGCCCCGGCATATCAGCGCCAACTCAACCGCGTATCCGCGGCCGAATATCCCAGTCGTAGATCACAGATGTGTGCAGGATCAGATCTTGTATCGAGCGATTTTCGCGACTTATGGCGACCCAGAGCAGGCCGAGCGGGAAGATGCCGCAGAGCACGGCACGCAGAAATGCGGCCGCCAAGCCGAGTCTCTGCCCTTTGCGGTCGACTACGCGGAGACCCATGACGTGACAGCCGTACGTACGGCCGGCACTGCGCCATGACCAGGTGAGATAAATCGTGAGCACGATGTAGCCGACCGCAATTGTGACCTGCCAGGAAGGCGTCAGAAGCTGAAAGCGCGACGGACGGTATAGGAACAGCACCGCGCTGAATCCGACATATATCGCAGCCATACTCGCTGCGACCACGGCGATATCCACCCCTGCCGATAGGCCGCGGCTGATAAGCCCGGCTCGGCGGCCCTGAAAGTGCCTGGCCTCCTTCGGAACTGGATCGATGCTGGCAGTCATGAGTCGACCTTGGTCGGCCCGCCACCGAGAGACTCTGGCTCGCCGGGTGCGTCGGTATGTCGCGCCCGCCTCCGACGGAGCAATCGGTCGATGATATGAGCCACTCTCTCGTCCGCCTCAATGCTCTGTATGCGCACGTCACGAACGACTTCTGATGCCATCGAACCGCTGGATTCGCGGATTATCTCTGGCAGATCGATGCCATCGATCACCTGTTCTGCAAGCGCAACCAGATCGACTCGATCAACGACGGCGTCGATGTCGACTCTGGCGACGATCTTGTCGAGATCCAAACGGTCAACGATTCGGTCGAGGTCAACCCGGTCGGCGACGGCATCGACATCAAGGCGCTTGGCGACAATGTCGAGATCGATCCGGTCAACAATCGCATCCACATCCACTCGGCGTACCACCTCATCGATGTCGACTCGATTGATGATGGCGTCAATATCGACGGACGCCACCAGCCCGTCGAGGTCGACTCGCTCGCGCACTATCCCGTTGAGGTCCAGCGTGTTGAGCACCTCCTCGACCGCGGCCGGAACGACCGCGGCCACGAGTCGGTTGAGGTCATCGCCAGCGTTCAGCCGAGCCCGACGACCACGGTCCGCCAGCATGTCGACCACACGGGCCGGATGCAGCCGTTTATCAATGAGCGGTGGATGGAGTACTACATGCCCGATCGGTGCAACGGCACGAGCAATTTCCCTCGTCACCGACGCCGCCGCCAAGATCGGAATGGCTGCAACGCCAAGGACGGCGTCGACAACTTTCGGCGGCCTAGGGCGGGGCTCTTCCACGAGTCAATCGTCCTCCTTTGCGAAGGATTTGGCCCCCTAATGTGCCGGTCCCCGCCGCGGCGCGCCGGATGCTATGTCTCGCCGCCGCCTCGGGCCGCCAAGGAAGCGGCTGCTGGTCGCGGCACACGGCGCCGGTCGATCATCACCGCTCGAACGGCCCATAGCACCATGCCGGTCGGGCCGAACGGGGCGGCATGGTCGACGGCGAAACTCACAGCACCGATAACCAACACAACCGGACCGGCTAGCCGGGCCCCGGCCCGCCGCGCCGCGACCGCCGCGCCGACCACCGCGACCAGCCAGCACAACACGCCCACCAGGTAAACACCGGCTAATACTGGCGTGGACAGGGGATCGGTCACCTTGTCCGCTGCCTGACTAACCTCCTCCTGTGTGGCTGGGTGCCCCGACACGTACCGGGCTAGCAAACCACCAGATAGGCCAACGCTTGCATCGAATGCGCTATAGAACGCGACGAACGGCATCAGGGCGACCCGAGACACAGTTGCGGCGGGATCGGTGAGGCCCTGGGTCAGCACGGCGACGGCCACCGCCAGCAGGCTAATGATCACCAGCTGCACGACATGTATGGCCGTCCAAGGCTCGAATGCGGCACCACATGATCAAAATCGCTGCCCGCGATATCGGCGAGACCACCGTAAAGACGCACGTCACGCACATCCTTCAGAAGCTCTACCTGCGCGACCGAGTGCAAGCAGTCGTGCTCGCTTACCAGACGGGACTTTTCGAGTAGGACTGCTGGATGTGCGCCGCTGGCCTGTCAGGAAACTCGAGTTTCAGGGGCGCAGAAGGACCTTGATTGCTTGTCGGAATGCATCACTTCCCCGTAGGCCCATTCACCACCCGACACTTGACAGCACCTCCCGTTGGTTCGCTCAGGCGCCTTCCGATTTCTGCGTGGGAGTCAAGGCCGCCAGTCCGTAGGTTTTCGTTGTCGAAAATGAGTACGAGTGCCTGCGATACACGGCATTTTAGAATCCGCCGCCGGGGCTCGTTCTCCTGATAATACGGAAAGTCATCGGGCACCGTGTGGTCAAAACGGGTTCGTTCAACAACAGCCACGTATTTGGTCGTCGCAGGATTAACCGGCGCGCCCAGTAACTCTTGTGGGTACGTGGCAGCATTGACAAGCCTAATTGCTGATCTATTGGCAACGACGATCGGTATGCCATTTTGTGCTGCAGCCCGCAAGAGTGGTGCAACTGCCTGATCTCGATTGTGGCCATCGATAGACCTGATGTCGATGTGGCGCGGGAGGCTGAGAAAGGTCATCACCGCGAGGACTGCGATTAACAGCGGCACAGAGATCGCTGCGATATACCGCAGTCCGAGCGCAACGAGCATCGCTAGTCCCGGCATGACAAAGAGCAGGTACCGAGACCGGGTTGCAGGTAGGTCGACGGCAATCTTTGCCATCAGAAGCAGCAGTGGCGGGATGAGGGTCCAGGCCAAGGCCAGCACGAGAAGCCGTCAGTACGCAAGCTCACGGGCCGAAGCGATTATTCCCAGAATGGCTATTGCGCCAAGTGCAGCCGCTAACCCAGGGCATCATCGTTTGCACCAGGTCCACCAGTGAAGAAACTGTCAACGGGCCGTCAGTCGGCGATCCGGTTGGATGAACGAGGTTGAGATAGATATGCGGCAAAATGACAGCCACAGCGACGATTGCTGGGAGGACAGTCCGCCAGAATGCAGATCTGCGCTGATCCGCCGGCTCGGCTAGAGCCCCGGCGACGAGCGCCGGAATAAGTGTGAGCGTGTAGAGATGCGCCAACCCCATTCCAGCCACCGCAGCTCCGTAAACGACTGAGTACCACGGCACACGATCTTTGTCCAAAGACCGCAGCCATAGCGTTGCCGCAGCTGCTGTGCAAAGCATGGCGAACGCATATGGACGGTTCTCCTGCGCATAACGTGAAATGTTTGGCATAAGCAAGAGGACACCGGCTGTGAAGAGGGCGATCCTCATATCAGCGAGTCTGCGCACCAATGCTGTAACGACCACGACTGCGGAGGCCATAGCCACGACTGATGGCAACCTCATCCAGAACGGGCTTATCGCCACAGATGACCACATCTTCATCACTATGTAGTAGGGACCGAGGGGCTGGATCTTTCTCGATTATTCGATCGAACAGACCACCCCAAGGCCGTGTAATTGCTGATTGCGTGAGGTACTCGTCCACCCAGAAAACTGGGCGCCAGGCAAATGCTCCGTACCCGATAAGCGCCACCCCGAACAAGGCTGGCAGGATCCACTTCGGTGTACGCTGTCCCGATTGAACCGGCATTGTAGGCGCACCGTCGAGTGCTCGCACAAATCAAAAGTCTCACGCGCGCGTCGGCTGCCGTCATAACGACGCGCCGCTGATTCTTAGAACCAACCGCGGCGCTTAAAGAGAGTCATCAAGATCACGACGGCCACGACCTGTGACCCGATGCCAAATAGGATGAACGCCGGCAAGCTGGCGGCATTCTCCACCAGCCAGCCGAAGTTCTGGCCAAAGAATCCGGTAATGAACGAAAGCGGCAAGAAGATGGTCGCTATTACGGCCAGCTGCTTCATAACGACCGTAAGTCGGTTGGAAACCGTGGAGAGGAAGACATCCATCGAGCTCGTCAGCAAGTCGCGATAAGTGTCGACTAGGTCGGTGAGCCGGATTAGGTGGTCGTAAACGTCACGAAAGTGGCGCTCGGCCTCGGTTGTCATTCCAGGAAGCTCGGTGGCGCCGCCCAACAGACTTGCAAACAGATCCCGTTGCGGGGTAACCGCTTTCCGGATGCCGACAAGCAGCCGCTTCATAGCGAAGATCTCCGGCAGCTGCTTGTCGCTGGCATGCAGGAAAGTCTGTGTCTCGAGCTCATCAATCCGGTCATCGAAGTCAGCCAGGATCGGGAAGAAGCTGTCCACCAAGGCATCAATGATCCGATAAAGCATCAGCGCGGGGCCTTCCATCGGCGCCCTGCGCCTCTGGTAGCGATCCCGAAGTACAACAAAGCCGGTGCATCGTCGCGGTGAACCGTGATCAGAAAGCGTTCCGAATAGAAGCAATGGACCTCGACTAGCCGGTCTTAATCGGGCACGGCGCCGTAGACCACAAGAAAGACGAAGTCGTCGTGCATGATGGTATGCGTCCTGGTGCGGACTACGGCGCGATCTGTAAAGGACACACACCATTCAATGGCCCATGTTGCAGCTGACAGGATGGGTATGACTCAGGCCAGAGATCTGACAGGAGTACGCGTGAAGGTCGCCGTCGTAGGAGGAGGCTCCACCTACACACCGGAACTGGTCGACGGTCTCGCCCGGTTCGAGCACCTCATAGACGTTGATGAGCTGGTATTGACAGATCCGGCTGAGGAGCGGCTCGCGCTGGTCGGCCGCCTGTCGCAGCGCATATTTGCCAAGTACGGGCACGCCGGGCACATCAGGTTCACAACTGATCTTGATCAAGCAGTGGCCGATGCCGCAGTCGTTCTTATCCAGCTCAGGATTGGCGGTCAGGCGGCACGTCTGGTGGATGAGACCCTCCCTTTGGAGTGTGGCTGTCTGGGTCAGGAAACGACTGGTGCCGGCGGACTAGCCAAGGCACTGCGTACCGTGCCGGTGATCTTGGAGATCGCCGAGCGAGTATCCGGGCTCGCTGCAAAGGATGCCTGGATTTTGGATTTCACCAATCCGGTCGGGATAGTTACGCGCGCCCTGCTTGATCATGGTCACCAAGCAGTCGGACTCTGCAACGTCGCGATTGGTAATCAACGGGCGGCTGCGGAACTGCTCGGTGTCGAGCCGGCACAAGTAACGCTTGATCATGTCGGACTCAATCACCTGACCTGGACTAGGCGGGTGCTGGTCGACGGACAAGATCGACTACCTGGACTCCTCGACGCCTCAGCGGATGCATTGGCTGAGCGCTCCGGGCTCCCAGCGGAGGTGCTGCGCCGGCTCGGCGTATGGCCGTCCTACTACCTTCGCTACTTCTATGAACATGATCATGTCGTGCAGCAGCAGCGGGCGAAGCCGTCCCGGGCGGCAGAGGTCGCCGAGATCGAGCGCCAGTTGTTAGAGATCTATGCCAACCCTGCAGTCGATGAGAAGCCTGAGCTGCTCCAGCGGCGTGGCGGTGCCTACTACTCGGAGGCAGCAGTTGATCTCATGGCGTCCTTGGTCACCGACGGATGTGATGTCCAGGTGGTCAATCTGCGCAATGATGGCACGCTTCCCTTTCTTGCTGATCAGGCCGTGATCGAGGTGCCAGCACGCGTCGGTCGGCATGGCCCACTGGCAGTAGCTCTAGCACCCGTTGACCCGCTATATGCGGGTCTCATTGCTCATGTTTCGGCCTATGAAGAACTGGCACTAGATGCTGCCGTTCGTGGCGGCCGGGAGCGCGTGTTTCGTGCATTGCTGGCCCACCCGCTCATCGGCCAACATCAGCTGGCCGACAAACTGACAGATCTGCTGATTGCCGCCAATCGTGATCATCTACGGTGGGCCGCGTGACTGCTGCCGTCCTCGCGATCGATGGTGGCAACAGCAAGACCGATGTCTGCCTGCTCTCGGCCGACGGAGAACTGCTCGGGTACGCGCGCGGCCCGGGCTCCAACCACCAGACCATCGGCATTGACGCCGCGTTTGAAGTGCTTTCAGGTCTCGTCGGGCTGGCTGCTGACGAGGCCAACATCGCTAACGGCTCACCAGTCGCCCAGCAGGCCGCGGTGTACCTCGCTGGCGCTGACTTTCCGAGGGAGGTCGAGATGCTCCGCAGCCGGGTGCTACTAGCCGGCTGGGCGGTGGAGCTTTCTCTGGACAATGACACCTTTGCGCTGCTGCGGGCCGGCACGAAGGCGGCCAACCGGATAGCGGTGGTCTGCGGGGCGGGCATCAACTGCGTCGGTGTCTCTGCGGCGGGCGGGCTGGTTCGCTTCCCGTCGGTGGGGGAGATTTCCGGCGATTGGGGTGGCGGGGCAACGCTTGGCATGGAAGCCCTTTTCCTTGCGGTGCGTGCCGAGGACGGTCGTGGCCAGCCGACCGAGCTGCGCGAGGCGGTCATGGAACACTTCGGCACCTCAGCCGTAGCAGAAGTGACTGCCGGTCTGCACTTCGGTGAGATTCCGCGCAGCCGACTCCATGAACTGGTGCCGGTGCTGCTCCGGGTGGCCGAAGCAGGCGATGGACTGGCCGCCGCGGTCGTCGAGCGGCAGGCGGAGGAGGTAGTTCTATTCGCCCGGGTTGCCCTCGATCGGCTCGGTCTGCGTGATCAACCAGCCGATCTCGTCCTTGGCGGGGGAGTGCTGGCCACCCGGCATCCATTGCTTATTGGCGGAGTGTCGCAGCGGCTTGCGGCGTGCGCTCAACACGTCAACCTGCTGGTGGTCGATGACCCTCCGGTGGTGGGCGCTGCTCTGCTGGGACTCGACGCGCTCAGCGCCTCAGAGGACGCCGAGATCGCGGCCAGAACTGCCCTGCTCGCACGTACCCGCCTTACCCCGGACGGTGCGTGACGAAGATCGCGTTGCCGGGGTCGCCTGGCGCGTCGTACACCTCCACAGCGCCGAAGCCAGCTTCGGACAGCAGTCTTCGGGCCACTTGCTCTCCCCAACCGGTCCCAAGGCCAGCACCACCCTGAGCGAGTGACACGGTCATACAGTGCAGCAAGCTGATGCCGTACGTCATTGAAGCGATGGGGTTGCCGATGTTGTCCTCGAGATTGCTGGAGATGCTCGGCTCGTCCATGAGGAACGTTCCACCCGGTTCCAAAATTGAGCGGATGGACGTCAGCACCTCAAGCGGTCGGGCCTGGTCGTGTACGGCGAGGAACACGAACGCGGCACCGTACGGCTCCTCGGAGGTCAGCGTCGCTGCATCCGCAACCTCGAACGAAACATTCGTCAGTTCCCCGGCGCGGGAGCGCGCCATGGCGACGGCCTCAGCATCCAGGTCGTAGCCGACGAACGTCGAATTCGGGAACCGGCGCGCCAAAGCAAGAGTGCTGTTGCCCGAGCCGCAGGCTACGTCGGCGACTCGAGTACCCGCCTCAAGCTTCTCGACCAGGCCGGGGGCGAGCGGCAGGATCTGCTGAACGAGGATGTCGCGGTACATCGGCTGCCACAAAACGTCCATGATGTCGTGTATCTCCGGCAGGTACGCCTCCCATGGCACGCCCCCGCCCTCGGTGAAGCACCTGGCGACAGCGTCGCCCTGCCGTGTGATGGCTGATACCAGGTACGCCACAGGAGCCAGATTGTCGTAGGTGTTGCCGGTGAGTACGGCTGCATGCTCGGCCGGTAGCCAGAAACGTCGCTCGTCAGGGTTGTACTCGAAAATTCCCGCGGTTGTCATCGCGGCCAGCCACTCGCGGACATACCGCTCATCAAGACCGCCACGTTCAGCAAGCTCTACAGATGTCGCCGGACCCGCGGTAGCAAGCTCAAACAACTGGGTGCGGCGGCCGATCTCGATGAGACTGGTGAGCAGGCTGCCAGTGATGGTCTCAACGAGCTTGCCGGCAAACTCCTCGATAGCAGCTACGTCGACCTCGGTGGGTTCCAGGCTTGTCTGTTTGGTAGTTGTCTGTTCGGTAATGGTCATGGCTCGACGCTAGGGAGAGCTGCCGCGAGATGCATGGGGTGAGAACCCCATCTTTCGATGCAGATCAGAGCAGGCCGTGCCGTGTTGCGAAGAGGCTCGCCATGGCCCGGTTGGAAACGCCGATCTTGGCGTAAATGTGCTCGATGTGATTGCTGGCTGTCTTTCGGGAGATCACTAGGCGCTGCGCGATCTGCTGCTGTGACATGCCTCTGGCGAGATGTCGCAGTACTTCCACTTCGCGTGCCGTTAGTCCAGCTGGCCATTCTCGGTTGCGTCGCACTCGGTGGCCGGCTGCCCGGAGCACCGCGTCAACGGCGGCACCGTCCAAGCGTCCGGCTGTGACCTCGTGCCGGAGTCGTACGGCGATCGCGTTCGGATCCAGAGCCTGACGATAGGGACGCGGCTCCGACCACGTCTGGTAAGAGTCCGCCACCGCGAGTAGCCGGCCTTCCGGCGTAAGCGTCTCGGCGGTGCTACCTCGTGGGTATCCCGAGCCATCGAGGCGTTCATGGTGCTGTGCGGCGACTGGTGCCAGGCAGGCAAGTGCCGGGACGGCGGCCAGGATGCGATCGGTGTAATACGGATGCAGCCGCACCCGTTCGACTTCCCCGGCGGTCAACGGTGAGCGCTTGTCCCAGATGGTGTTGGCGACACCCATCCGACCGAGATCATGCACCAGTCCAGCGCGGCGTACCGTCTGCGCGTCCGCGGCGAGGTCGCCGGCCGCAGCGGCTGCAAGATCGGCAACGCCGCGTGAGTGTCCCAGCGTGTACGGCGACTTTAGATCCACAAAATCAGCAACGGCCGCCAGCACGCTGTCGAGCTCATCGTTGCTCAGCTCTCGGCTCAAGGTGGGCGCTTTGCCCATCACCGCATCCCAGGTGGTCATCTGCTGTAAGTCCGTGAAGATCGCCTTTGCCTCCGCCTGGAACAGTTCGACGAGGGCCGGGTCGAACTGCCCGCCGCTGCGGGCGCGGGCCACCTCGACGGCGGCAGCTTCACCGCCGGCGTGGTAGAACACCGCGGCGACATCGGCAAGGTGCACCAGGCGGGCCGAGAGCAGCACCTGCTCGCCTTTAAGGCCGTCGGGCTCTCCCTTGCCGTCCCAGCGCTCGAAGGTCTGGGCGACACTCGCCCGTACCGCATCGGAGAGGCCGAGGTCCTCGCTGAGCGCTGAGGCGGCGCGCCAGTGGTTCTCATACATCTGCTCAAGATCATGCCTTCCGCCGGCGAGGAACCCGGCCCCTGCCTTGACCCGCTCTGCGAGCGGCCGGCCATCGCCGATGTGCCGCAGCAGGAAGGCGACGGTACCGAGGACGTCAGCGTCGTCGACGTAGGCAGCCTCACGTTTGAGCGCTTGGTCGTCACCGAACCACTTGGCCTGCTCATATGCGTCGATGTGGCAGCCCAGCCAAGCCAGCAGTGAGCCGAAGTAGACGACCTCGCGGTCCTGCTGATCTATTCCGAGACGCTCAGCGAGGTACAACGCGATGTAGGTCTGGCGGAGGACGTGCTCGGTGGGGTGACCCATTCCGAGGTCGGCGCCGAAAGACAAGGCAGCGAGGAGCCCGGTCATGCGTACGCCGGATCCTTCCACGCCCTGATTGTGCGCTCAGCCTTTCAAAGCCTTCAAGCGGGAAGAATGTGCTCGTGACGAAACTCCAGCACCGCGCCGACAGGTTCATCGATGCGAAATCGGATCCGCGGGAGGGAGGTGTCTCACTAGGCGACGAGCGCGCGACCTTGACCGAATATCTCCGCGGCCAGCGGCTTACCTTGCAGCTCAAATGCGAGGACTTGGATGCAGGACAGCTCGCCCGTCGTGCGGTCCCGCCGTCGACGATGTCGCTGCTTGGCTTGCTGCGGCATATGGCCGAGGTCGAGCGCAAATGGTTCCGGCAACGGTTTGCAGCTCAGGACGTACCCAGTCGCTATCAGTCAAATGACGAGCCAGACGGCGATTTTGACGGTGCCGTTGCCGATCAAGTGGTGGTCGATGAAGCGTGGGCCGCCTGGCACGACGAGGTCAGCTTTGCCGAGCAGTTCACCCGGGATACCGATCTCGACTTTGTTGGTAAGGATGGCGCTGGTGAACCGATCTCCTTGCGGGAGCTTCTTGTCCACATGATTGAGGAGTACGCACGTCACAACGGTCATGCCGATCTGCTGCGCGAGCGTATCGACGGACGAATTGGTCAATAAGGGGCACTTCGATGAGCGTGACACCAACACCATCAGCACCAACGATGGAATGGACAGGGCCTATTCGTTTTCGTCCCCCGCCGGAGCCGCGGACACAGGCCGATGGCAGCAAGCGTTATGAAGGCATCACCTATGCCGTTGCTCCGGGCTACCGGCCGCTGCAGCTGGACGTCTGGGTGCCAGCATCGCGAAGTGCGCCGCCACTTGTGGTGTGGATTCATGGCGGCGGATGGATGTTCGGTGATCGGCGCTACCTCCCCGAAACGTTGCGACCGAACCAGCTTTTCGAGGAACTCGTGGCGGCCGGACTCGCGGTTGCCACGATCGACTATCGGCATGCGCTGGAGGCACACTTCCCAGCACAGCTGCATGATGCTAAGGCCGCAATTCGCTACCTCCGGGCGCACGCGGACGTCTTGGGCATCGACACCACCAAGATCGGAGTATGGGGGGAGTCCGCCGGCGGGCACCTAGCGGCGCTGGTTGGCTTGACCGGGCAGCACGCCGCGCTTGAGGGCGCGATCGGTGTGCTCCATCAATCAAGCGCAGTCGATGCCGTGGTCAACTGGTACGGCGTTGCTGATCTTGCATTGCAGCCGAGAGAAGGTCGCACTCCAGAGATCATGGCGAAACTGCCACCTGAGATGCTCACGCCGCCGGAGGAGCTTTTGGCCGGTGGGAATGATGATCACACTCTGGCTGTCGCTAGTCCCATCAGCTATGTCACGCCAGCCGCTCCTCCGTTTCTGCTCGTCCACGGCACGACCGACACGGTAGTGCCGTATGGACAGAGCGAGGTGCTGACGAAAGCCTTGAGCGATGTCGGGGTGTCAGTTGAGCTGGTCCCGATCGAGAGTGCTGATCACATCTTCAGGGGCCACGACGACGTCGACGGAGTGGTTCGAATTTCAGTCGACTACCTAGCCAACGCGCTTCGAACATCGCCTCGCTGATCAACCTCCATGATCAAATGGCCTACCAGCGTACGGGCAACTCCCGTATGCCATTGACCGGACCGTCTCCCCTGAAGGAGAGATCGGAAACAGCAGCCGCAAGGGACAGGGTCGGGAACCGCTGCAGTAGCGCGGGCAACGCGACCGACAGCTCGAGCCGAGCCAGCTGCTGCCCGAGGCACTGATGGATGCCGTGCCCGAACGTGACATGGGCCTGCGGCTGCCGAGTCACATCGAATACGTCCGGGCCGGCTATGAAATCGGGATCGCGGTTGGCCGACGGCAGCGACACCATTGCCAAATCGCCAGCATGTAAGAGCTGATCACCGATGATCATGTCTTTCAAAATGATCCTCGGTGTTCCGGTGTGCACGATGCTCAGATAGCGCAAGATCTCTTCCACTGCGCCGGTGATCAGCTCAGGGTCATCGCGGACCAGGGCAAGTTGCTCAGGATGCTGCAGAAGCAGGAGGGTGCCAAGCCCGAGGGTGTTCGAGGTTGTCTCGTGACCGGCGATTAGCAGGATGTTGCCGATGCCGATTAGTTCTTCGTCGGTCAAGTCACTGGCGTGGTCGCGGATCAGCATGCCGAGGATGTCATCGCCCGGGTCCTGCCGGTGGCGATTCACCAGGGATGCCATGTACGCATTCATCTCGCGGGTGTTTTCCGTCTGCTGCTGGCGCGTAGCGGAGATATCGAGCATGGTGTCGCTGCGGCGTTGAAATTCGGCTTGATCTTCGAATGGCACGCCGAGCAGGTCACAGATCACCAGTGATGGCAGCGGTAGGGCGAATGCTTGCATGAGGTCGACTGGCGGCCCCGTTGCCTCCATCTGATCAAGAAATTGCGTCGTGATCTCTTCGATGTACGGACGCATTGCATTGAGGCGGCGCATCGAGAACTGCCCAGTTAGCATTCGCCGGATTCGGGTGTGGTCGGGTGGGTCGAGCGACGCTAGGAAGCCGGGCTGGGCCGCCGCTGACTGTGACCGGCCGAGGGAGTTGCTGGTGTCGCGGCTGCTCAGTAGTTCGCGGGCATCGGCGTACTTGGTGATCAACCACATGGTCAACGAACCACCTGTCGGCAGCGGCCGGCGTACGCCGAAGACCGGTTGATCAGAGCGAATGCGTGCCAACTCTGGCGCCGGATTGATCGGATCGCGTGGGTCCCGATGCGAGTGCGGCCAGGACAGTGGCTCAGATGTGGTCGGCATAGCTCCAGACAACACCCCTACGCAAGCAAGGCCTGCCCCGTGCCGCGCCCCTGCGTACATCACCTTCTTGATAGAGACGCGCCAGCGCCGGTACGACGAAGGTCATGGTCCGAAGTGTTCGGCTGAGTGACTCGCAGACGCTGAAGCGTTGCAAGTCTTGTTGAGCTCAGACGGAAGGTGTACAGTCCTAGCTGGATATAACCAATATGGATATAGGGTGCCAGCAGAATCAGGAGAAGCTATGCGCACACTCGTCATTACCGAGAACATGACGCTGGATGGCTCTATCGAGATGCTGGGCGACTGGTTCAGCCCTCAAGGCGAAGGTGATCAGAGCGACCTCATTGAGGAGCTGCATCGGCAGGACAGCCGAAGTGACGCCTTCTTGACTGGCCGGCAGACGTTTGAGGACTTACGGGGCTACTGGCCCCAGCAGACCGAGGACCAGACCGGCGTCACCAAGTACCTCAACGAGGTAAGCAAATACGTTGTGTCATCGACCATGACCAATCCCCAGTGGCAGAACACCACTGTGCTCTCGGGCGATCCAGTGGAGCTGATTCTGGCGCTGAAGGAGCAACCCGGTAAAGACATAGTGATCACCGGCAGCATTACGCTTTGCCATACCTTGATCAAGGCGGGCCTCGTCGATGAGTACCGCCTGTTCGTCTATCCGGTAGTGCAGGGCCGTGGCCGTCGGCTGTTCCCTGACGGATTCGAGCTGCCGACGCTGACGCTCCTGGAAACCCGGTCCTTCACCGGCGGCATTGTCTACTCGCGGTATGCCAGCGCTGACAGCGCCTGATCGCCTACGCCGACCGCCTTGGGACTCTTGATCGACAAGCCTCCTAGCGGTGAACTTTCCAAGTTCTCCACCAACGAACCTGCAAGGAATTTCCAAGGCCGCCGCCATAGCTTCAAACCGTCGCTCGCGAACAGAGGTGAGACCGTCGTGGTGGAGATGCTGGCATGGTGCGGCGCCGCACTTTCCTGCCTGCTCTCCGTTCCACAAGCCATCCGGACCTTACGCAGCGAGTGTCTCGACGGTGTCTCCGCCTCGACCTATTGGATTGTCTTGAGCAACGCTGCCGTTTGGGCGGCCTGGTCGCTATTTACAGGCGAACATGCTGTGGGTTTTGCCGCCTTGATCAACGGGCCAGCGGCGGTCTTGATCTTGCGCCGGCTTGCCACCGCCCGTCGCAGCCGCCACCAGGGATCAGATTGCGGCCTGTTCGTACGGACGTCCGGCAATGCGTTTGGGAATGTGTCTGCCGCGTTCGGCGTACGCGCGGGCCCGGTGGCTCGACAACGCAAGCAGTACCAAAATGCTGAGGCCAACCGTCGGCAGGGTGGTGGTCAACGTGACCACTTCCGAACCTCTGGCATTGCCGATAAAGGCGCTGGTAATCGTCAGTACGCACGACAGCATGAGCCAGATCCGGGCCCAGTTCCGACCGAAGAACACGGCGACCGCCAATCCGATGTCGACCAAGGAGATGATCGCAACGATGGTTCCTGCCAAGATCAAGGCCGACTGCCCGCCCTCGATGCTCACGCCCTCCACTTGCTGCAGGTACTGAATGGGTATCAGCAATAAGATCAGCGCGATAGGTAGGAAAGCCAAGCCACGGATGAATGCCACACCTGCGCCGAATGTGATCTGCGCTGGTCGCTTGTCCCGACTGTCGGTATGTGCCACTTCGGCGATCTGAGGTACCTCGATCCGCCGCACATCGATGATCGGCAGGTTCCCATCAGTGATGATCAAGTCACCGCCGCCATTGCGGGAGTGATAACCAGTGGAGAAGTTCTCGATCACCTCCACCTCGACCTCGGGCGAGCCGGTCATGACCGTCTCGACGATATAGTCACGCTCGATATCGGTGTTTTCTTCGATCTTGTGGGTCACCTGCAGCGTGAACAACGACAACCCGACGCTCCTGTCATAGGTGCCAGCCGCGAGCCAGTCCACGGCGTATCCGCCAGGGAGCATCCATCCCTCCGGACAGCGCCAGAACCGTACATGGTGCCGCTTGGATGGGCTGCCTGCCACCTCTTGTTGGTAAGCGAAGTCTTGTTGGCGGTCGAACAGGTTTAGCGGGCTGACGGGCGCTTCGTGGTAGCTGTGCCGCCTGAGAGTCGAGGTAAAGATCTTTAGGCCGCTGCGGAGACTCAAGTCGTCGGCCCGCGTCCACCCCGCCCCGGTCATGGCGGCGTGGACCTGCGCCTCGTGACCGAGCAGTGCAAGGTTGATCGGGTCGCCGAGCAGACCGTCACTGGTCCGGGCTCGGCCAATGAAATAGCCCGGTACATACACCCGGGTCAAGATGCGGTGAAGTCTCGGTAGCAACAAATAGGTAAGAACCACCCAAAACACGATGAGCAGCAGCATCGGCCAACCGGGCCGGACCCCTTCCCGCAGGACCAGATAGGCGAGCCAAATGGTGGCCAGGCCAGCGAAGGCGAACAGGGTGCCGTCGATCATGTCCATAAGTGAGGGTCGCCGCTCCCGGCTGCGCCGGATCGCCATGGACTCATTGTCCTAGACCGGCCGGTTTCGCGACATCCCGAAAGCTGCCGAGAAGCTGGACGTACGTCCCGTAAACGAGCACGCTGTGATCAAACAATCCAACAAAAGGGGGCAGGGCGATGGCGCTCGATAGAACGTACCGCCGCAGCACTGAGTACTGGAAAGCAACCGTGCAGGGTGCGTCTGGCGATTGGTCGGCGCTAACGCCGTGTACTGATTGGAACGTACGCACGCTGGTCAATCACGTCGTCGGTGAAGATCGGTGGACCAAACCCTTGGTAGAAGGCAAGACCATCGCCGAAGTCGGTGATGCGTTCGACGGGGATCTCCTCGGCGAAGATCCCCAGTCCGCAGCGATAGCGGCGGCCGATGAGGCGTTGAATGCCGTCGCTGAAAGGCTTCCGGCCGGTGGAAAGGTGCACCTTTCCTACGGCGATGAGGACATCGAGGAATACATTCGCCAGCTTGTTGCTGAGCACCTCATACATGGTTGGGACTTAGCCGTGGCGACTGGGCAACATCGGACGCTTGACCCAGAGCTGGTGGGGAAGGTTGCCGCCTGGTTCCGCGACCGCGAGAACGGTTACCGAAATGGCGGATCGATAGCAGAGCGGCCAACCTCAGCGCAAGGTGGTGATCCGCAATCGGACCTATTGATTGCCTTTGGGCGTAATCCCGAGTGGGCGGCGCCCTAAACCGTGTATGGGCTGACCCCGAGCAAGCGGTCGACGGTGGTGAATCGATAACCTCGATCCACCAGCCGGTCGATCAACGGGCCCACGGCCGCTACGCTTTGATCTCGCAAACCGCCACGCGCCTCACGCCCATCATGGAAGATCAAGATCGCTCCAGGTTGCGCCAGCCTGGCGGCCGAATTGGTAAGGCTGATGGCGGCCGGCTGGAAGATTTCCAGAGGATGAACGAAGGTTCCGGACACAACCTGGAGCCCGTGCTGCCGCAGACTGGTCAGCACCCAGGGCCAATGGCAAAGCCACGGCGGCCGATAAAGCGTCGGCGTCACCCCGGCGACCGAGTAGAACACCTCCTGGGAACGGCTGATCTCGATCTCTTGCCGGGGCTGCTTGAGATAGCTAGTGAACGAGTGGCTGTAGCTGTGATTGCCCAGCACATGGCCGCTCTGCACCAGGCGTCGGGTGGTGGATGGAAAACGTTGTGCGCAACGCCCGACCTGGAAAAAAGTCGCCTTCACCTGGTGGGCGTCCAAGGTGTCGAGCAGCCGGGAGGTATAGGGCTCGTTGGGCCCGTCGTCGAAGGTCAGCGCGACAACCTTTTCTTCGGTCTCGATCTCGTATGGAAATGAGCCGAAGATCTGGGAGCGCGGTCGGAAGCCGGTCCAATACACCGCAGCCCCGACCGCGGATGCGCTGACTACAGCGGCCCGCACTGCTACTGCGAGTCGGCTCACGGGTAGTGCCAGAAATCGGCCAGACCATCTAGGGCGGCATCGCTGGCGCCGGTTGCAAAACCGAGCGAGGTGAGCCCGACCAGGACGACCCCGAGCGCCACCCGGCGGCGGGCCCATACCGGCGCGACGGGCCGCAGCCGCTCTTGGCGAAACGCCGGAGCCATTCCGAACCTCTGCCGTCGTGACAGCCGATTGAGCATGTACGCCAGGAGGTAATAGATCACGAAGGTCACAAAGAAGTTGTAGAGCAGCCCGCGCTCCAGCCGGCGTGCGGAGGTGATCACGACATTGTGCCGTTCCCACTTCACTTGTCCACGTCGCCGCAGCCGTCGAAGAAGATCAAGTTCGTCGCCGCCCTGGGTGAGTTTCGGGTTATAGCCGGGGAAAGCTCTGCGCCGCACTGCGATATTGGTCGCGCTTATATAGAACACAAATCCAGTGAGTACGTAGATGACAGCAACCAAGCCGAACAGCAATGTGGGATATGCCTTTGCCCACCATGAAGGGTTCTCGTACCGGCACGGACCGGCAACAGCGATAACCTGCTCGGAAGCTGCAAAGCCAGCATCGATGGTGCGCAGCCAGTCCCGTGGCTGCGTGGTGTCGGCATCGGTGGAGATGATGATCTCTCCGCGGGCATGATCAACTCCCCGCTGCCGGGCCGCACAGACGCCTTGCAAGGGCTCCCTGACGACACGTACGCCATACCGCGCAGCAACGGCCGCCGTGTTATCGGTGCTGTTGTTGTCTACGACGATGATCTCGTAGTTCCCGTCGTAATCCTGGCGCTGCAATGAATACAGCGCGCGGCCCAAATAGGCCCCCTCGTTGTACGCCGGGACAATGATCGAGAACCGCAGGTGATCCCCCCGCTGATCCATCCCACTCCTTCGCCCATCACCCCGCGCCGCGCGGTGGCAACTCCACCCATTCGTGTGAAGCCAGCACAACACTTTAGGGTAAGTGACCTTTCGCCGCCGGAGGTCTGATAAGAACGGTCGAATCGTCTAGGGAAACAAGAAAGCGTCATTTCCGGCCGCGACGAGAATGAGGAGGCTTAATGACAGCCCGTCAGATCCAACTTCTAAACCACATTCGCGACAGCCATTTCGGATAAGGCAAGAGTTCGTCAGTGAGGATTGGATAGATATAGGCAAAATTGGCTGCGACAAGTGCCACGAATGCTCCGATGACGATTGCGGCCACCATACGTCGATCTCCCGCTTGCGCGTCACCCAGCATCCATCCGGCACATAGTGCAATTGCCATTACCGAGAACGGGATGATCGAGATCGCGTAGAAGAAGAACAGCGGACGCGAGTCGAATACGAACCACGGCAGCCAGCTGCTCAAGACACCGACGACCGGAATTCCGAAGCGCCAATCCCGTCCTCCGACCCACAAGATCGCTGCGGCAACTAGTGCGAAGACTGCAACCCACCACAGTGCTGGTGTTCCAACGCCGCTGATCACTCGAATGCAGTTGTCAGGCCCGAGGCAGCCGTCGGTTCCTGGCTTAATGCCGTTGACAGCGTCGATCCCGATCGGGCGTGCCACGATGAGCCAGCCAGCCGGATCGGCGCGGTAAGTGTGCTGCGCATTGCTGATGAAGTCGCCGGTGTGGAAGTTCCAGATGTCGTACTGGTAGTGCAGCAGGGATGCCAGCGGTTTACCGAGCAGGCGGACGGTGACATGCTCCGGATGTTGCTCTCCCCACATTCGGTCATAGCCTCCGGTGGTCATCAACCAGCTGGCCCAGGTACCGACGTACACCACCAGGCTGACCACGACGAGGGAGAAGAAGGCGGGTATGCCGTCTCGGAAGATCGCGAACTTGGCGCGTGATCCGGCACCGGCGAGACGTCGCGCGCCTACGTCCCAGGCCAGTGAGAGCAGCGCAAACGCGGCAAGTGGAAACAGTGCGTTCCACTTGATCCCAAGGGCCAATCCGAAGCAGAGCCCAGCAGCGAGGCGCCAAGGCCGCAGAATCAAGGCAGGGCCGAACCGGCCACCAAGATCAGGAAGCTCGCGATGCTCAAGATAGCGGGCAAGGCGATTTCGGAACCATTCACGGTCAGCGACCAGGCAGGCAACCGCCGCCACCAAGAAGAAGGCCATGAAGATGTCGAGCAACGCGGTACGCGACATCACGAATTCAAGTCCGTCGAAGGTGAGCAAGATACCGGCTAGGCCTCCAATCATGGTCGACTTGGAAACCCGGCGGACCAGCCGGATGGTGACCATGATCAGGAGTGTGCCGAAGACTAGGGACGCAAACCGCCAGCCGAAGGAGTTCATGCCGAACAGCTGCTCGCCGCCGGCGATCAGCCACTTCCCGAGCTGAGGGTGCACGACGAAGGCGGCGGTGTCCTGCATGACATTGACGTCGCCGCTGATGATCTTGGCGTTGGCGTCGCTCGGCCAGTCATGCTCGTAACCGAACTTCAGCAGGGAGTACGCGTCCTTGGCGTAGTAGGTCTCGTCGAAGACCAGCTTGTTCGGATAACCGAGGTTGACGTAACGGATGACAAAGGCAATTGCGCCGATGATCAGGGTCACGAGCCAACCGTTGAGGCGATCGGTCGGCATTGCGACCCGCAGCCGCTCGATGGTGCTCGGCGGGTTCGGTGGCCAGTCTGGCAGGACAGACCCTGTGGAGCCTCGAGTGACGGCGTCGGCCGGTACCACCAACCCTTTCTCAGACTCCAGGACCTGGCGCGTCACTCGCCCATCGTAGGTGGCCTCGATCAGTGGAATGTGCCAACGACCACCCTCTGTCACAGCATGGTCTGAGAGTGTGGGGCAGTGGTCCTAGAAGACTCCGCAGGCGTCGTTGTCTTGGCTGCGACGCCTATCGGTGACGTCGCCGATGCATCGCCACGGCTGGTAGCTGAGCTGACTAATGCCGATGTGATTGCTGCGGAAGACACCCGCCGACTGCGGCGGCTGCTGGCACGCCTGGGAGTCGGGACGAAGGCACGAGTTGTGTCGTACTTCGAGGGCAACGAAACCAGCCGCACCGATGACCTGGTGCAGCTGCTCGAGCAGGGAGCTCGAGTTGTGGTGGTCACTGATGCTGGAATGCCGTCGGTGTCTGACCCGGGTTACCGCCTGGTGGCCGCGGCGGTGGCGCGGGGCTTTCGGGTCACTGCGGTGCCAGGGCCGTCCGCAGTTCTAACAGCGCTAGCTGTCTCCGGGCTTCCCGTAGACCGGTTCTGCTTTGAGGGATTCCTGCCACGTAAGGCTTCCGAACGTATGCGGCGGCTAGCCGAATTGGCGAATGAGCCGCGCACCATGGTCTTCTTCGAAGCTCCTCACCGCGTGGCTGCGACATTGTCGGCGATGGCGTTGGTCCTCGGAGCCGACCGGCCCGGTGTGGTCTGCCGCGAGCTCACCAAGACTTACGAGGAAGTTCGCCGCGGTTCGCTTCAGGAGTTAGCGGAATGGGCCAGCTCAGAAGTGCGAGGCGAGGTGACCCTTGTGGTTGGCGGTGCCAGCCCGCCGGCTGCTGATCTGGAGTCCGCGGCCAAGCAGGCCGTTGGCCTGGCGGCCGGCGGGATGAAGTTGAAGGCGGCGGTCGCACAGGTTGCGCAGGAGAAGGGTTTGGCAAAGAACGCTCTCTATGATTTCGCGCTGAAAATAAGTCAGTCCCGTCGCGATCAAGTGCAGAGTTGACGCGTGGAGCTGCCTGACCTGCCCGATCCGCTGCCCGTGCCGGTGGTCGACTCGCATTGCCATCTGGATTCCACGCAGGCCAAATCTGGCCTGCAGCCTGAGGAAGCGATCCGGCTGGCCGCTGAAGTTGGTGTAACCAGAATCGTCCAGATCGGCTGTGACCCGGAAGGCTGCAACTGGGCAGTGGAGGCTGCGGAACGTTGGACATCGGTGGTTGCCGGAGTTGCCATCCATCCCAACGACGCCGCGCGAATGGGCCGCGATCTAGAACGGGGTCTTGAGCTGGTGGAGTCGCTGGCCGAACGGCCCCGAGTCAGAGCGGTGGGGGAGACTGGGCTGGACTATTTCAGGACGCCCGATGCGAAGGGTCAGGCGGTGCAGCGGGAAGCATTTGCGGCTCACATTTCCATCGCCAAGGCGTATCACAAAACCCTCGTTGTCCATGATCGCGATGCTCACGACGACATCCTCCGGGTACTGGATTCAGAGGGTCCGCCAGCTCGCATTGTGATGCACTGCTTTTCCGGTGATGATCAGTTCGCGCGGGACTGCTTGGACCGTGGCGCCTACCTTTCCTTTGCAGGGACGATCACGTTCAAGAACAGTGATCATTTACGCGACGCCCTCGCTCTCACGCCCCTTGATCGAATACTGGTCGAGACCGATGCGCCCTACCTAGCCCCTATGCCGGTACGAGGCAAGCCGAACGCGTCTTATCTGATACCCCATACCGTCCGCTTCCTCGAGGCCACGCTGGGAATCGATTTGGAGCGCGTATGTCAGGCGCTCAATGACAATGCGGATGCGGCCTTCGGCGGGAGCTGGTAGGTCATGGAGTTCGCGGAGGTGCTGCGTCGACGCCGAATGATCCGCTCCTACGACACAACCAAGCCTGTGCCCCCGGATGTCCTGGAGGCGGTGCTTGCGGCAGCGCTCAGGGCACCGTCCGCGGGCTTCACGCAGGGGATCTCGCTACTTGTGCTGCAGTCGGCCCCGGAGCGGGACGCTTTCTGGCGTGCGTGCGAAACCGCCGACAGCGCCTGGTTGCGGGACATGCGGCTGGCACCCGTTCTGATTGCGGTTTGGACTTCGCAGGAGACCTACTTGGATCGGTACGCCGAGCCGGACAAAGGCTGGGACGACCGAGATCCGGCACGCTGGTCAGCGCCGTACTGGTTCATCGACGCCGGAATGGCGAGCATGGCCGCACTGCTTTCCACAGTCGACCACCATCTGGGCGCATGCTTCTTCGGCATTCCGGCAGGTCGCATCGCGGCGGTACGCCAAGCATTCGGTGTGCCAGCGAGCCAGCTGAGTGTCGGGGTAATCAGTCTCGGCTATCCAGCGGCGCCCGAGATGCGCATTATGGGCTCGCCGGCGCGACGTCCCCGCAAGAACCCAACCGAGCTCATCCATCGGGGCGTTTGGTAACGATTGGCCGCGTCGGCTAGGCATTTTGGCGCTCGGCAGGGGTCCTCCGTTATAATTTCGTGACACATGACATTGAGGTCCCGATCACCGACGGGACCGACTCGGGGGAAATGCTGTGCGCAAGATCATTCCTGTGGTCGCCGCTGGAGCGACCGCCCTAGCACTTGCTGGAACCACTTACGGCTATGCGAACCTCAACAAATCCGTGACCCTCTCAGTCGACGGCCAAACTACCGAGCTTCGAACCAGCGCAGACACCGTGGAGGCGCTGCTGAAGAGCAGGGGAATCGATGTTAACGACCACGACGTGGTGGCACCCAGCTTGGATGCCGAAATAGCGGAGGGTACTCGGGTCGCAGTGAAGTTCGGCCGCCAAGTCACCTTCACCATTGACGGCGCCACGCAGACCATTTGGACTACTGCAACGACCGTCGATGATGCGCTCAACGCACTGAGTGTTGATCTTTCCGGCGCAGAGCTGTCCACCAGTCGCAGTTCGAGCATCGGACGCGAAGGCCTGACTATCGTGATCGCCACTCAGAAGGAGATCATCATTATTGATGCGGGCAAGAAGCGCGCGATCACAACCACCGGACAAACGCTGGCCGATGCATTGGCGGCGGCCAAGATCAACGTAGATGATGATGACAAGCTGAGTGCTAGCCCGAAGACTCGCCTGCTCAACGGAGCGAAGTTCACCTTTACTGACGTTGAGGTCACATCCAAGACCAAGAAGGTCAAGGTGGACTTCGATACAGTCCGCAAGGAGTCAAGTACGCTCAGAAAGGGTGTTACCAAGGTCGACACGTCTGGCGAACGCGGTGTCCGCGCTGTGACCTACAAGATCGTTCGACACAACGGCGAGATCGTCAAGCGCACCAAGATCAAATCTAAGTTGATCAACAAGCCGGTGACTGAGGTGATCTTGGTTGGCACGAAGAAGACTACGACTGCCCCGAAGCAGAGCTCTTCCGGCTCAAGCACGCCGTCAGGCAGCGTCTGGGACAAGCTGGCTGAGTGCGAGTCCGGCGGCAACTGGTCGATCAACACTGGGAACGGCTACTACGGCGGCCTGCAGTTCAGCCTTAGTACCTGGCGGGCGCACGGCGGCTCTGGCATGCCTCATCAGGCGAGCCGTGAGGAGCAGATTCGGATAGCCAAGAAGGTCCAGGCGTCGCAGGGCTGGGGCGCTTGGCCAGCCTGCTCATCCAAGCTGGGTTTGCGCTAGCGCAGTGGCGGATGGGCTGCTGGATCCCACGTCATTACGTGAGCTGGCCAGTCAGCTGAGCCTGCGCCCGAACAAGCAGCGTGGCCAAAATTTCGTCACCGACGCGAACACGGTACGACGGATCGTCACTGCATCTGGAGTCACCGAGGACGACACGGTCCTTGAGATCGGGCCAGGTCTGGGCTCCTTGACCCTCGGCTTGTTGCAGGCAGTTCACCGACTGATCGCTATCGAAATCGATGATGTGCTCGCCACGCAGCTGCCTCGTACGGTGGCCACGCGACTGCCGGAGCGGGCTGCGGCGCTTACCGTGATCAACGCCGACGCGCTGCAGGTCGATGCGCTGCCCGAGTCGCCGACCGCGGTTGTTGCCAACCTGCCATACAACGTCGCAGTGCCGGTGCTGCTGCACCTGCTGGCGCGGTTCGAGACGTGGCGTCGTGGCCTGGTGATGGTGCAGGCCGAGGTGGCAGACCGGTTGGCGGCAAGGCCAGGATCAAAAACCTACGGTGTCCCGTCGGTCAAGGTCGCCTGGTACGCCAGCGCGATCCGAGTAGGCACAGTGTCGCCACGGGTGTTCTGGCCGGTGCCCAACGTCGAGTCTGGGCTGGTGGCCATTGAGCGGCGCCCACCACCTGACACCAGGGCATCGCGCGCGCAGGTATTCGCCGTTATTGATGCTGCGTTCGGTCAGCGGCGAAAGATGCTGCGCTCGGCACTTGCCGGGCTGGCCGGCTCCTCGGCGGCGGCCACTGCCGGCATTGCGGCAGCTGGCCTGGACCCTAAAACGCGGGGGGAAATGCTGGACGTAGCTGACTTCGCTCGCATCGCTGAGCAGCTCTTCCAGGTCTAGATAACCTCCCACTCATGGCGTCAATTACCCCGCCGACTCTGGCTGCTGTGCGCGTACGAGTGCCCGCCAAGATCAACCTTGCATTGAAGGTGGGTGCGCCGCGTCCCGACGGATACCATCCGCTGGCGACCGTCTATCACGCGGTCTCGCTTTACGACGAGGTAGAGGCGACCTGGGCCAACCCCGACGAATTCAATGTGACGGTCTCAGGCGAGGGTGCTGATCAAGTTCCGCTTGATGACAGCAATCTCGCTGTCCGTGCCGCCAGACTGCTTGCGCGTCGCTTCGCACCGTACGAGTCACTTGGCGCAAGTTTGTCGATCAACAAGTCGATACCGGTAGCCGGCGGGCTGGCTGGCGGCTCTGCGAATGGTGCCGCCGCACTACTGGCCTGCGCGGTGCTGTGGGACCTCGACGTGAGTCCCGAGCAGCTCACCACGCTGGCGGGTGACCTGGGCAGCGATGTGCCGTTCGCGTTGCTGGGAGGTACGGCCGTCGGGAGCGGCCGTGGCGAGGATGTGGCTCCGGCGCTGGCCCGCGGTACCTATCACTGGGTGCTGGCGTTCGGCCACCATGGGCTGTCAACCGCCGCCGTCTACCGGCACTTCGATGACCTCAGCCCCGGCGCCCCGCCACCAAAGGTTCCTGCTGACCTGATGAATGCCTTGCGTAGTGGTGATCCGAGGCTAGTGGGTGCCGCGCTCAGCAATGATCTTCAGCCAGCCGCCTTAGACCTGCAGCCGCAATTGCGCACTGTGCTGGAGACCGGGCTGGAATATGGGGCGGTGGGTGCGCTGGTATCAGGGTCGGGTCCAACGTGTGCATTCCTCGTGGATGGCGAGTCGGCGGCGATAGATCTCTCTGTGTCCCTTAGTGCCGAGGGCCTGTGTCGAGCGGTGCGACGCGCAACCGGCCCAGTGATGGGAGCTCGCGTCATCAGCTGAGCCTCAGTGATCGGTGCCGTGACGCGCGAGCAGCAACCGCAAACTGCTCGCCAGTTGATCATGGTCTGCGGGGTCCAAGCCATCCAAAATCCGGCGTTCATCCGCCATCAGTTCTGCCAGTGTGGCGTCTACCGCCTCCCTGCCAGCATCGGTCAGCTGGACGAGAACGCCGCGCCGATCGTCTGGGTGATTCTGCCTGGTAACAAAGCCTCGGTCGGCGAGCCGGTCTACCCGATTGGTCATCGTTCCGGATGTGACGAGCGTTTCTCGAAGCAGCTGGCCAGGCGACAGCCGGTACGGCGGCCCCGAGCGGCGTAACGCAGCCAATACGTCGAACTCCCAGGACTCCAGGTGGTGAACGCTGAAGGCAGCCGCCCGGAGACGGTCGAGGTGGCGAGCCAGCCGGCTGATCCGGGACAGTACCTCCATCGGCGCAACGTCTATGTCGGGACGCTCGCGGCGCCACGCCTCCACAATTGTGTCGACCTCGTCCCGAGTCTGGTGGCCGGTCACAACCGGAGCCTAGACGTGAAGAGTCTTGACGTCGAGATTTCAGCCCGGATCGTGCATCGAGCTGGAATGGCTCTGGTTGAGGCCTACGTCGCTGCTCGGCATGGTAGAAGCCAAGGCGATGATCCCAACACAAAGCAGTGCAGGCACAGCCATAGCGTGATGGATGCCAAGTTGACTGATCAGAAAGCCTACAAAGGCCGGGCCGATCAAGAACGCGGCGTAGCCGAAGGTCACAACCATGGCGAGTGCCCTGCCGCCGCCGATGTGCCCGGAGAGTGCATAGACCTGCGGTGCGATCATGCCAACACCGAAGCCGACCAGGGCCCAACCAAGCACTAGCAAGGGCAGGCTGCTCACCAGCGTGACTGTCAAATAGCCGAGTGCAGCGCACAGGCCACCAAAACGTACGACCGCACGTCGCCCGAAGCGGGCGACCAGTCGGTCACCGAACAGGCGGATCACAACCATGAAGGCGCTGACGGCAATCAGGCCGACCGCCCCGGTAGTGGGGTCGACGCCGGCGACGTCGGTGACATGGAGGGACGACCAATCGAGGGCTGTACCCTCGCACAAACCAAAGGCCAGCGCCATGACGGCCAGCACCCACGCCACCGCGGGAATCCGAGTCCGTACCCCATCGACCGTGTGAGGTACCACCGCCGCCTCGGGCGTGATCTTGAGCAGGATGCCCAAGGAGGCGAGCGTCAGTACGGCCAGTGAGAGGGATAGCGGCGTAACAATGTCACCGCCCTTCAGGCCAAGCACCGTGGCAAGCAGCAGCACAGCTCCTGCTCCGATGAAGTTGCCGACCGACCAGAAAGCGTGGAAGAAGCTCATGATCGGCCGTTGCCTAGCTGCCTCCACTTGGACGCCCATTGCGTTCATCGCGACATCCATCGCTCCATTCCCCAGCCCAAGGAGAACGCTGCCGAGGATCGCAACCGGATAGACCTGCGCCAGCCCGACGGTGAGCATTCCGAGGCTGAGGAGCGGCACCGCGGCCAGGGTGATCTCACGAGCGCCGATGGCATCGGCCAGTCGGCCGCCAATTTGCATGGAGAGGATCGCCGCAGCTCCACCGCAGAAGAGCATGATCGCGATCTGAGTAGCGTCCAAGCTGAGTTTGTCCCGTAGCGACGGCAAAGCACCGCCGAAGCCGCCGATTACCGCGCCGTTGACGACGAACATCAACGTCACCGCGATGGCAGCCAGTCGGGTCGAGAGCCGGCTAGTGACAGCGGTAGAGGTAGTCAATTCCAAGGTTTCTGTATCGATTTAGAAGACAGAGTTACCACTGTACGCAACATCCGCGGACATCGCAAAAGCTGCTGGCATTCGCCCGGCAACGCATGCTCATCGAACGATGCGTACGCTTGGCTCTGGCCGATCGAAAGGGTTGGTCAATGTGTGGGTAAGCGATCTCTTCTGTCCAAACCAGCGGCTCAACCGAGCTCAGGATGCGAAGATTGGCCGGGCCCCACATTCCCCGGTTGGTCTGTCGGCAGGGCCCGCCTGACTTTGAATCAGGACTAGCGACGTAGGTTCGACTCCTACCCGGGGAGCGGAGCGTCACTCAGCTAGTAAGGAGCCAGCTGTTGTCCGTTCACTCCGGCCCGGCGGCCGCCAGCCCGGTCGCTGTCATTATCTTGGCGGCCGGCGAGGGCAAGCGGATGAAGTCCTCGCGTTCCAAGCTGCTGCATGAGATCGCCGGCCATTCCATGCTGAGCTATGCAGTGACGGCGGCGACGGAGGTGCAGCCAGAACACATTGTCGTCGTCGTGGGTCATCTGCGTGATCAAGTGGAAGCGCATCTCGCAGAGATCGCGCCACATGTGTTGATCGCGGTACAAGATCAGCAGCTCGGCACCGGCCACGCTGTACAAGTCGCGCTCGGCCAGCTGGCAGATCTCGATGGTGACGTGATCGTCACTTATGGAGATGTTCCAATGCTCGCCGGCGAGACCCTCGCGGCGCTTCTTGAGGAACATCGGGCCCGCCAGGCCGTCGTTACTGTGCTGACCGCGGAGGTTCCCGACCCGACCGGATACGGCCGGGTCCTGCGCGACGGCGACGGAATGGTGAGTGGCATTGTCGAGCATCGAGATGCCGATGACCTCCAGCGACAGATCAGCGAGATCAACTCTGGGATCTATGTCTTCGACGGCGCGTCCTTGAAAGCTGCGTTGGCCGAACTCGCGCCCACAAATGATCAAGGTGAGCTGTATCTCAGTGACGTACCGGCTGCCGTACGCCGCGTCGGCAAACCCGTGGCTGCGCTATTGATCGACGATCCCTGGCAGACCGAGGGAGTCAACGACAGAATCCAGCTCTCCCGCATGAACGCCGAGGCCAACCGGCGCATCTTGCACCGCTGGATGCGCGAGGGAGTGACGGTGGTCGATCCAGCAACGACCTGGGTACATGCCTCAGTTGATCTTGCACTCGATGTGATCTTGCTGCCCGGCACTTCGCTGGAGGGCGCCACATCGGTCGCGGCAGGGGCGCGGATCGGTCCGGACACGACGCTGATTGACGTAGAAGTGGGCGAGAACGCGGTGGTTACCCGAACGCAGGCCTCGCTAAGCGTGATCGGGCCCGGCGCCAATGTCGGTCCGTTCGCCTACCTTCGGCCGGGCACAACACTCGGTGCTGGGGGCAAGATCGGCACCTTCGTGGAAGCCAAGAACGCTCGCATCGGAGCCGGGGCTAAAGCTCCGCATCTCAGCTATCTGGGTGATGCAGTGATCGGTGAGGGTGCCAATATCGGGGCCGGCGTGATCTTCGCGAACTACGACGGGGTACGCAAATCCACCACGACGGTTGGGGCGTACGCCTTTGTTGGCAGTAACTCGGTACTTGCCGCACCGGTGGAGGTGGCCGACGGCGCATACATCGCAGCCGGCTCAACGATTACCGGAGATGTCGGGCCTGGTGATCTTGGGGTGAGCCGGAGCCGGCAGCGCAATGTGCCCGGATGGGTGGCGCGCAAGCGGGCTGGCACCAGAACCGCGCGAGCCGCCGAGGCAGCGCTTGAGCAGAAGGAGCCGTCGTGAGCGGTCTCAAGCGCCCGAACGACAAGCATTTAATGCTGTTTTCGGGCCGGGCTCATCCCGATCTGGCGAACGAGGTCGCGCAGTTGATGAACGTCGAGCTCGTTCCGACGCGCGCGATTACCTACGCCAATTCCGAGATCTACGTGCGATTCGATGAGTCGGTACGCGGCTGCGACGCCTTCGTGATCCAAAGCCATGCTGCTCCGGTGAATGAGTGGACCATGGAGCAGTTGATCATGGTAGATGCGCTGAAGCGTGCTTCTGCCAAGCGGATCACCGTTGTAGCTCCGTTTTACCCCTATGCCCGACAGGACAAGAAGCACCGTGGTCGTGAGCCGATCTCCGCACGTCTGATCGCTGACCTGTTTCATACAGCCGGCGCCCACCGGATTATGTCGGTGGACTTGCACGCGGCGCAGATCCAAGGCTTCTTCGATGGTCCGGTTGATCATCTGTGGGCGCTTCCGGTGCTCTCCGATTACCTGGTGAGCAAGTACGACACCTCCGAAATGACTGTTGTCTCGCCGGACGCGGGCAGGGTGCGGGTAGCCGACATGTGGACCGACAGGCTGAACTGCGCGCTGGCGATTATCCACAAACGCCGGGACCCGAACGTGGTCAACACAGTTGCCATCCATGAAGTCGTTGGCGAGGTGGAAGGGCGGGTTTGCCTGCTTGTCGACGACATGATCGATACCGCCGGCACTATCTGCCAAGCTGCCGAGGCGTTGAAGGCACGCGGCGCAAAGGCAGTGATCGCGGCGGCCACTCATCCAGTGCTCTCTGGGCCAGCCATCGACCGGCTGAAAGCGACAGAGTTCGAGGAAGTGATCGTCACCAATACCTTGCCGATCCCTGAGGAGCGCCGCTTCGATTCGCTCACCGTTTTATCGATTGCGCCCTTGATCGCACGGGCGATCCGTGAAGTGTTCGAGGAGGGCTCGGTTACCAGCCTCTTCAACGGACAGGCGTAAGTTTTTTGGCCTGTCTGCTCGCGCAACCGACGCTTGCAGACCTAGATTCCTCTCTGGTTTGAGGGCGAGTTGACCACTATTGGGCGTTGTCGGCTAAGGTTGAGCGGTTGCCTCGGCGAGGGTCGCAGACCGTGATCGACTAGGTCGAACGAGCTGCGTCCCCCTCGCTGAGTCCTGATCGAGACCGCTGACGTAAGTTCCGAGGAGTTCGTTTCGTGCCCGAGGTAAAGCTCACAGCCGAACTGCGTACCGAGTTCGGCAAGGGCGCCGCCCGCCGGATCCGTCGCGCACACAAAGTGCCTGCCGTGTTGTACGGCCACGGCACTGCCCCGATTCACATTTCACTGCCTGGCCACGAGACCCTCTTGGCGTTGCGTACCGCCAATGCACTGTTGTCGATCGAGGTCAACGGCAGTTCCCAGCTCGCACTGCCGAAGCAGGTCCAGCGGGACCCGCTGAAGCACACCATTGAGCATGTTGATCTGGTGATTGTCCGCCGCGGCGAAAAGGTGACCGTTGATGTGCCCGTGCATGTCGAGGGCGAAGCCGGTCCAGACACCCTGGTCGTTGTTGATCACAACACTGTGCCAGTGGAGGCCGAGGCAACCCACATTCCGCAGCAGATCGTCGTTTCGGTTGCGGATCTGCCGGCTGGTACCCAAATCCTTGCCCGTGACCTAGTGCTTCCGGCGGGTTCGTCCACTGATCTTGATCCCGAGACCTTGATCGTCAACGTTACGAATGCGCCGACCGCCGAGGCCCTGGAAGCGGAGCTGGCCGAGGCCGAGGCGGAGGCCGGAATCGAGCCGACCATGGCTGCGCCCGCCGAGCCGACCGAGGATGAGGCGCCTGCCGAATCCGAGACCGCCTAGCTGGCAGTTGCGGATGCCATGACCTCATGGCTGGTGGTTGGCCTGGGTAATCCCGGTCCGGCCTTCGCGTCGCACCGGCACAACGTCGGTTACCGGGTGGCAGCGGAACTGGCACGACGGCTTGGCGTGCGGTTCCGGGCCGCGCGGGGAATGCGGGCAGAGGTCGCAGAAGGCAGGATCGGCCCGCCCGGAGCTGATGGCCCGCGGCTGATCGTGGCCAAGTCACGAACCTTCATGAATGAGACGGGCTGGGCTGTCACACGCTTGCTTGCTTATTACAAGCTGCAGCCGTCGCAGATGATCGTGGTGCACGATGAGCTCGACATCGACCCGGGGCAGCTGCGGGTCAAGTTCGGTGGTGGTGACAACGGCCACAATGGCTTGAAGTCGATCCGCACCGCACTCGGTACCGGTGACTTCTATCGGATCCGCATTGGCGTCGGACGTCCGCCTGGCCGGCAGGATCCGGCCGATTTTCTCCTTAGCGACATTCCGCCCAGTGCGCGGGAGGCTGTTGCGGAGGAAATTGACCGCGCTGCGGATGCGGTCGAATCGCTCGTTGCGGTCGGGCTCGATAGAACACAGAACGCCTTCAACACCTGACTCGCCAACCCACATTTGGCTTGGCGCAACCTACGTGCACCTAGGTTGACCTACGCTCTGCACAGGTTGCAAAGTGTGCAGACCGTCAGCAACCTATGCAGACCTTCGTGCGTACGTCTGCTGCGCCACTTGATCTTTCCTAGACTCCTGCACTGTGACCGAGTACCGGGCCCACTTCGACGCCGACGTTGAGTTTGTCAATGGCGGCAGGCTGACTGCCGACGGTTTTCGGCTCGACGTTCCTAGGCCCGATCTGTCGGATGCAGATCTGGCGGAGTTGTTCGTCCAGCACCTTGGTCTCGCGCTGGTGGGCAAGGTGCGGCTGCGGTCAGTCCAGATCGTGGAGGAAGCCCACAAGGGCTCGCGTGGCATTGCCGCAGCGCCAACGGTCAGCTCGCGCGGCCAGTTCGTGGATCTCAGCCACACCATCGACGCCGGCCTGGTTACCTACCCGGGAATTCCAGCTCCTACCGTGCAGCCGTACCTGACCAGAGAACAATCGCGGTCCTATTATGCGGCGGGCACAGAGTTCGCCATCGATGTGATCACTATGGCGGGGAATACCGGTACCTACCTGGACACTCCGTATCACCGTTACCCCGATGGGGCAGATCTCGCTGATCTTGACTTGGAGACGCTTGTAGACCTGCCGCTCGAGCTGTTCCGGCTGACGGATGCCACAGCGCGGGGAATTCCAGCGACGGTCTTCTACGACCGCGAGCTGCAGGGTAAGGCGGTGCTCCTGCACACCGGTTGGGATCAACACTTCGGCACTCCCGCGTACACCACCGGTGCGCCCTACCTAACCGGTGACGCCGCGGCCTATCTGATCAAAGCTGGCGCCGTGCTGGTCGGCATTGACTCGCTCAACATCGACGACGCCGAAACTAGCCGAGAACGTCCAGCGCACTCTCTGCTGCTCGCGGCCGGAGTACACGTGGTCGAACATCTCACGAATCTTGCCGCCGTACCGCCGACGGATGCCAGTTTCACAGCAGTGCCCCTCAAGGTGCGGAAGTTCGGGACATTTCCCGTTCGTGCATTCGCCCGGCTACCGTGACCGGGCTGCGGTGACCGGAGATTAGGAACTGACCTCGGAGTAGCGAATCCGATCGACCTTACGTGGCACACCGTTCTCGACTCTCTCCCAGTCGCCGTTGCGCAACACCTCGTACGCCCGGAAGGCACAGGGCACACCCTTCGCGGTTACCAGGTCCGGCGAGTCCATCAGCTGGAAGTGGAGGTGCGGTGACGTTGAGTTGCCAGTGTGACCGAGGCGACCGAGCACATCGCCGCGCTGTACGCGGTCACCGGCCTCGACAGCGACGGAGCCCGGCAGCAAATGCGCAAACCCCGCCAACACATCGCCGCGATGCATGATCACGTGATTGCCCAGCACCACTGGCAGCCGGTCAGGCTTGAATGTCAGGGCGTTCCTGAGGACGAGGAATAGCTCGCGCAGCGGATGGATCCAGCGCCGCTCGGTGACACCATCGGCCGCGCGGACGATCTCGCCGTCGAATGGCGCGTGGACCTCGGCTCCCCAGGCATAGCAGTCGCGAGTCCGTACGCCGACCATGAGCCGTCGAAGGATCGAAGCGGGGTGGTCGTGGAGGCCGCGTCGCGAATCAACTTGGAGCAGGTCATAGGCGAAACGCTGGCCGAGCATGTCGGTTCCGTGGCTTGGAATACGGTCGCCGGGGGTGTTGACGGCCACCCATAGCTCACCTCGCAGCGGGAAGTCAACCACCACTGCCTGCTCGAGCTCGTTGGGCATGAGTTGATGTTAGAAGCCGGTAGCCTCTCTGGGTGACCCTCGCGGGACTCGTTGATCTTTTCTCCACCGAACCCACTGTCGCCGAGACCATCGCTGATGCGCGCTCGCGGCGACTCTCGGTGCTGGACATTACAGCGCCGGCGCCGATGCGGCCGCTGATTGCTGCCGCGCTGAGCGCCGCTATTGAGCGTGGGGGCGCCAGCCAGCCAGTGCTGCTGGTTACCTCGACGTTCCGCGAGGCGGAGGAGCTGACCGCGGCGCTGCAGTCTCTGGTCGGCGAGACCGCAGTGGCGTACTACCCGGCCTGGGAGACGCTGCCGCACGAGCGGCTGAGTCCCCGGTCTGACACGGTGGGACGTCGGCTTGAGTTGCTGCGTCGGCTGGCGGGCAACAGTGATCAGGCGGCGCCCCAGATCGTCGTCGCCCCAGTACGCAGCGTCCTGCAGCCGCAGGTCAAGGGCCTGGGCGAGCTCAAGCCGATACGCCTCAGGGTCGGCGAGGACATCGACCTCACCGACCTTGCGACTGCCCTAGTTAATGCGGCGTACACCCGTGTCGATCTGGTCGAGCGACGCGGTGAGTTTGCGGTACGCGGTGGCATTGTCGACATCTTCCCGCCGACCGATGAGCACCCGGTACGCATCGACTTCTTCGGTGACACTGTTGAGGAGATTCGCTACTTCTCCGTGGCCGACCAACGATCGAGCGACATCGCGCTGACCGAGATCATTGCGTCACCATGCCGGGAGCTGCTACTGAGCGATGAGGTCCGTGCCCGCGCAGCCGCACTTGCTGAGCAGCATCCCGAGCTGATCGAGATGCTGGACAAAATCGTTCAAGGTCATCCAGTCGACGGCATGGAGGCACTGTCACCGGCGCTGGTGGAGGGTATGGAGCTGCTGATCGACCTGCTGCCTCCCGAAACTCACGTACTGATCAGCGATCCTGAGCTGGTACGGGGGCGGGCGCTTGAGCTGGTTAAGACAAGCGAGGAGTTCCTCCACGCCTCCTGGGCCGCCGCCGCAGGCGGAGGGAAAGCGCCAATCGATCTCGGCGCATCGGCGTACCAGCCGCTCGCCGATGTCCGTGCCGCCGCGCTCGCCCGCGGAATGGCGTGGTGGACGCTATCGCCATTCAGCGCCGGTCCAGTGGACGACTCTGCCGCAGATGGCGGACGCGTCGGCCCTATCCGGACCGATGAGGGCGAGATCATCGATCTCTCGAGCCGCGTCACTGGACCCGGGGTCGAGTCCAGAACAGTTCATGGCCAGGTCGGCGAGACCTATCGGGGCGATACCGAGACTGCAGTCAACGAGATCACTAAACGAGTTCGTGACAGCTGGCGAGTGGTCGTAACAGCTGAAGGTCGCGGCACGGCCGACCGGATCATCGAGGTCCTCGGTGAGCATGCGGTGCCGATATACAGCCCGTCGGCGCTCGATGAGCTACCGCCCACGAGTCTGGCCACGGTTGTCACCGGACAACTCAGCCACGGTTTCGTCGCCGACGAGATCCGGCTCGCGGTCTTCACGGCTACTGATCTCTCCGGGCAACGGGCCATCGACCGGGCCAGCCGGAAGATGCCGGCGCGGCGCAAGAATCAGATCGACCCGCTCGAGCTCGTCGCTGGCGATCCGGTCGTGCACAGCCAACACGGGGTCGGCCGCTACGTCGAGATGTCGCAGCGCACTGTGGCCGGAGCGACCCGAGAGTACCTAGTGATCGAATACGCGCCGTCGAGGCGTGGCCAACCTGGTGACCGGCTCTACGTACCGATGGACTCTCTTGATCAAGTAACCCGATACGTCGGGGGAGAGAATCCGAGCCTGGACAGGCTAGGCGGTGCAGATTGGGCAAAGCGCAAAGGCCGAGCGCGTCGCGCGGTTCGTGAAATCGCTGCTGAGTTGATCAAGCTGTACGCGGCCCGACAGGCCACTCGCGGTCACGCTTTCTCTCCCGACACCACCTGGCAGCGCGAGCTGGAAGACGCATTCCCCTTTGTCGAGACCCCGGACCAGCTCGGAGCGATTGACGACGTCAAACGCGACATGGAACAGGTCGTGCCAATGGATCGGCTGATCTGTGGGGACGTCGGTTACGGCAAGACTGAGATCGCGGTACGCGCCGCGTTCAAGGCAGTTCAGGACGGCAAGCAGGTGGCGATCATGGTTCCGACGACCTTGTTGGTGCAACAGCACTACGCAACGTTCGCCGATCGCTATGCCGGCTTTCCGGTCAATGTCGCGCCGCTCAGCCGCTTCGCTACTGAGGCCGAGGCACGGGCAACCATCGAAGGTCTGGCCGACGGCAAGGTCGACGTCGTCGTTGGCACACACCGCCTGCTCTCTGACGAAGTCAGTTTTAAGGACCTGGGCCTGGTGGTGATTGATGAGGAGCAGCGCTTCGGGGTCGAACACAAGGAGCAGCTCAAGCGGCTACGCACCCACGTCGACGTGCTGGCCATGTCGGCCACGCCAATTCCACGGACTCTCGAGATGGCGATAACCGGGATCCGTGAGATGAGCACGATCATGACTCCACCAGAGGAACGCCATCCCGTGCTTACGTTTGCCGGGCCATACGAGGAGGCTCAGGTAAGCGCGGCGATCCGGCGCGAGCTGCTCCGTGAGGGGCAGGTGTTCTATGTACACAATCGCGTGCAGAGCATCGACAAGGCCGCTCGGCGGATCGCCGATCTGGTGCCAGAGGCCCGAGTAGTCACCGCACACGGCCAGATGAGTGAACAGCGACTCGAACAGGTCATGATCGACTTCTGGGAGCGGCGGGTCGACGTACTGGTCTGCACCACGATCGTGGAGGCGGGCCTGGACATCTCGACTGCCAACACCCTGCTGATTGAACGCTCCGACCTGATGGGGCTTTCCCAGCTGCACCAGCTGCGTGGCCGGGTCGGCCGGGGCCGTGAGCGCGGCTACGCCTACTTCCTCTACCCACCCGACAAGCCGCTCACCGAAACCGCGTACGACCGGATTAGCACGATCGCCGCGCATAGTGATCTCGGTTCGGGCATGGCAATTGCTATGAAGGATTTGGAAATTCGTGGCGCAGGCAACCTGTTGGGCGGCGAGCAGTCCGGTCACATCGCCGACGTCGGCTTTGATCTCTACATTCAGCTCGTGGGTGAGGCGGTCGCTGAATTTCGGGGTCATGAGGCCGAGCCAGAGCCAGAAGTGCGAATCGAGCTACCGGTCGATGCTCATCTGCCCACCGACTACATCGAGTCCGAGCGGCTACGGCTGGAGATGTACAAGCGGCTCGCCGAGGTTCGTGCCGAGGCCGACGTCAAGGCCGTCGAGGCCGAGCTGCACGACCGCTATGGGACGCCGCCGCCCGAGGTGCTCAACCTCATCGAGGTTGCCAGGTTCCGTTTGCTCGCACGCTCTGCAGGACTGACTGAGATTGTTGGACAGGGTCGATTTATCCGCTTCGCACCCGCACACCTTCCGGAGTCACGAGTGATGCGGCTGCAGCGCCTCTATCCGGGCAGCGTGGTCAAGGATGCTGTCGGCACTGTGCTGGTCCCGCGGCCTGCGCGCCCGACTGTTACGAGTGAGCCGTTGAAGGACAGTGACCTGCTGGACTGGGCCTCGCGGTTGATCAGAGAGATCTTCCGGGATTCCTGAGTGGTGCGTTGCGCAGCACAGGTGTGAAGACGGTCCCCGGTGGGCTTGGAGTACCTGGATCGCGCGCGATCCGCGCGGAGCGAGCGGAGCAATCAAACCAAAACGCGTAGGATCTCCTGCGGTAATCGTTGCCCGATCCGCGCGATGCGCAGACGGGAAGGTCGTCGCAGAGGATGGTGAATGAGTCTTTCCGCTCGCCGAAGATGGCGCGCCGTACGAGCCGTGGTGCTTGCCGGCGTCGTGTTGCTTACCCTGCTAACGGCGGGCTGCGCCAGACAGGACCCTAGCGTTGTGGCGTATGTGGGGAACTCAGAGATCACTCAGCAGCAGGTCGACGACGCCGTCGAAGGCGTGTCCAGCATCTTGCAAGAGGGCCAGTCGGTGTCCCGCTCGGCGATCGTCAACGCCATGATTCACGGCCTCATTGCGCAGGATCTGGCAGCCGCCAACAACATTGTGATCACCGATAGCAATCGCGACACGTTGATCAAGAACAGCAATCTCGCGGGCCTGCTCAATGTGCCGAAAGGGCGACCGATCGCCTACGACGTTGCCGATCAGCAGATTGTCTCCCAGAAGCTGGGAAGCGAGGCATACCTAGCCGCTGTCGCCAAGCAGCCGGTGACCCTCAATCCGCGCTTCGGCGTGCTGGATCCGAACCAGAAGACGATCATCACCGATAAGTCGGCCGCTTTGGCCAAGCCGATGCCCAGCCCGAGCCCGTAGTGCCGCGTGCCGCTACCCGAGCTTGAGCGACTGGTCGAGGTTATGGCGCGGCTGCGCCAGGAATGCCCGTGGGATGCTCAGCAGACTCATCGGTCGCTGGTCCAATACCTGATCGAGGAAACCGCCGAGGCCGTCGAGGCTGTCGAGATTGCTGACGAAGATCATCTTTGTGAAGAGTTGGGTGATCTGTTGCTGCAAGTGATCTTTCACGCTCAGATCGCCAGTGAGCAGACACCTGGTTTTACGGTGGAGGACGTTGCTCGGGGAATTGCCGACAAGCTCATCTCGCGGCATCCTTACGTTTTCGCTACCGCTGACGTGCCCAGTGATCTCCACTTCACGTGGGAGCAGCGCAAAGCGGCAGAGAAGGGCCGTACCTCGGCGCTGCAGGGCATCCCGGATCAACTTTCAGCCTTGGCTCGGGCGAACAAGATCATTAGCAGAGTACGGTCGCGGCGCGTGGCAATCGTCTTGCCCGACGACGCAACGACTGCTGAGGAAGTGGGTGCACAGTTGCTTGCTACGGCAGCTCGGGCTCACGCCGCCGGCATCGACCCTGATCAGGCGCTTCGCGACGCAGTACGCCTTTTAGAAGCCCGGGTACGAGACGCCGAGTCGGCTGCCAACGACACGACTCCGGCTTAACAACGGTCGCCTATTCTGTGGACATGTCCGAGCCCCCGGAGCAACGGCCGGCCCCGCAGGGGCATCCGCCCCAGAACTACCCTCCGCAGAACGTCCCTCCGCAGAACCTCCCTCCGCAGAACTATCCGCCTCAGAACTATCCGCCCCAGAACTATTCAGCCCAGAACTACCCGCCACAGAACTATCCGCCCCAGAACTATTCAGCCCAGAATCCGCAGACTCAGCCATACCCGATGAATCCCGGTGGGCCCTATCCGGGGCAGCCGCCCTATCGGCCCGTCCCACGTAAGCCGAGCGAGGAGTTGCATCGCGATGCCGAGGCCGCATTGGCGGCACGGATGGAACTGGGTCCGGAATACAACGAGTACGTCGCCGCGGGTCTGGCCGAGAGGGTCGAGGACCTCGCCGAAGCGCGCGCCGCGGAGCTTCGACAGCAGGCCCTGGAGGCCAGTCGGGCCCAGGCGGCTGAGCAGAGCGGCCGAGGGCGGCAGTTCGCGCTGGCCATCGTCTCTATGGTGATGGGTATCCCCATCACAGCAATCAGCGCCAGCGAGGTTGATCCAAGCATCATCGGGGTTGCCGTTTCCTGGGCTGGCATCGTCGGAGTGAACTGGATCCACGCCCGCAGCCTCCGAAGTAAGAAGAAGTAGCCCGGTCCGCAAGCAGTCCCCGCAGGGCAAGGCGAATCTCTGCTTCCGCGCGTGCGGCGCCACTGCCTGATCCCGAGCCCGCCGATAGGCTGAGGCCAACATCAGTTTCTGCTGCCCCAAGTGCCTATCACGCCGGCAAGGTGGGGCAGCGGGTCCGCACTGGGAGCGTCGGTCGCGCGAGGCAGCAGGTCCGCGCTGCGAGCGTCGGTCGCGCGAGCAGTGCCCACAGATACGAGAGGCGGCACTCATGGCGAGCATCGAATTCATAGGCGCCCGAGAAATTCTCGATTCCCGTGGCAACCCGACCGTCGAGGTCGAAGTCATTCTTGACGACGGTTCTGAGGGCCGCGCTGCTGTTCCTTCAGGTGCCTCGACGGGTGCCTTCGAGGCGGTCGAGCTGCGCGACGGTGAGGCCCGTTATGGCGGCAAGGGGGTCAGCAAGGCAGTACTTGGCGTCATTGATCAACTTGGGCCGGAACTCCTCGGTTATGAGGCCAGCGAACAGCGGCTGGTGGACCAGGCGATGCTGGATCTGGATGGCACCGATAACAAATCCAAGATCGGCGCCAATGCCATCTTGGGCGTCTCATTGGCGGTGGCCCACGCGGCTGCCCATTCCGCCGACCTGCCGCTCTACCGTTATGTCGGCGGCCCCAACGCCCACCTCTTGCCGGTGCCGATGATGAACATTGTCAACGGCGGAGCCCACGCCGACTCTGACGTCGATGTGCAGGAGTTCATGATCGCTCCGATCGGCGCTGCCACCTTCCGCGACGCCGTGGAAATGGGGGCCACTGTCTACCACTCACTCAAGTCGGTGCTGAAGAAGCAAGGACTTGGAACCGGCCTCGGTGATGAGGGCGGTTTCGCACCCAACCTGTCCGCCAACGTTGCAGCACTCGAACTGATCTCCACCGCCGTGCAGTCGGCCGGCCTGAATTTGGGCAACGACATCGCGCTTGCGCTAGATGTCGCTAGCACCGAGTTCTTTGACTCAGGCACCTACACCTTCGAGGGCAGAGTGCTCTCGGCCGACGAGATGACTGGGATCTACGAGCAGTGGATCAACGACTTCCCGATCGTTTCGATCGAGGATCCGTTGGCTGAAGATGACTGGTCCAGCTGGAGCGCACTCGTGGCCAGGCTCGGCGACAGGATCCAGATTGTGGGTGACGACCTGTTCGTTACCAACGTCTCTAGGCTGCAACGCGGCATCGCCGAGAAGGCGGCTAGCGCGTTGCTGGTCAAGGTCAACCAGATCGGATCGCTGACCGAGACCCTGGACGCAGTTGATCTTGCACATCGGGCGGGATTCCGTTGCATGATGAGCCATCGCTCAGGCGAGACCGAAGACACCACCATCGCCGACCTCGCTGTAGCCACGAACTGCGGTCAAATAAAGTCTGGGGCTCCGGCGCGTACCGATCGGGTGGCCAAGTACAACCAGCTGCTCCGTATCGAGGAGGACCTCGACGACGCGGCCCGCTACGCGGGCGCATCGGCCTTCCCGCGGTTCCAGGCCGGCTAGGTGCCATCAAGTCGACCGCCCACCTCGCGCCCAGGGGCAGGTCCTGGGCGCAGCAAGCCGCGGGCTCGTACGCAGGCACGCAAACCCTCCGCCGCGGCGCGTAAATCTCATGGCGGAGCTGCCGGTGAAGAGGAAGCAACAGCTCCGCCGCGGCGTCGCGGATACGGCCTGACCGCACGGGCCATCGCCCTGGCCGTGGTGCTGTTGATCTTGACCATCTCGTACGCGACGTCCTTGCGGATCTACTTCTCCCAGGCCCAGGAGATCGCGACGACCAAAGCCGAGATTGCCGAGCGCCAGCAGCGAATTCGTGATCTTCAGGGTGAATTAGCCCGATGGGATGACGAGGCCTACGTCAGGACCCAAGCTAGGGAACGGCTGGCTTGGGTGGTGCCTGGGGAAACCGGCTACACGGTCGTAGATGCTGACGGCAATCCGCTCGGCGGTGGAGCCAAGATCAGCGCCGAGGCGGCGCCGGAGCAACAGCCGCAAGATTCTTGGTGGTCTAAGTTATGGGGCTCGGTAGAGGCTGCTGATCGGCCCGCGCCAGTCAAGCCCCCTGTTAAGGACCAAACCATTACCGTCAAGACGAAGCCAAACCGCTAAGTCAGTCGTGGGCGGCTAGAAAGGCATCGACGGCAGCAGCAGTGGGCAGGCTCGGACTTGCTCCGCGGACCGCGACCGCCAAGGCGCCGGCGGCAAGGCCGCGGCGCAGCGCCTCCGGAAGTGAGGTGCCGCGCGCCAGGCTGGCGCCGAGTGCGCCAGAGAAAGCGTCACCCGCGGCTGTGGTGTCTACCGGCGTCGCTGGGAAGGCCGGATACTCAGCGACGCCATCGGGGCCGATGAGGACGGCGCCCCGTTCGCCTAAGGTGATGATCGCAATCGCAACCCCTTGATCAAAGAGCCAGCGCGCCGCCTGCTCCGCTGAGCCGCGATCAGTCACAGGTATGCCGGTCAGTGCCTCTGCCTCGAGCTCGTTCGGTTTGACGACGGAGACCCCACGCCATACTGCGGCGGGAATGGGTTGAGCAGGCGCGGGATCCAATACCAGTCCCATATCGCAGGCCTGACAAACCTCAGCTATCCGCTGCACGACAGTCAGTGGGATCTCCAGTTGCACTAGAACGATCGCGACACGATCACGCAGATCTCTTAATGAGGCCTCGACATCGTCAGGAGTCAGGCGGTAGTTGGCGTTGGGAATGATCATGATGTCGTTCTGTCCGGAGATAGCGTCGACGCGAATGTGGGCGATGCCCGTGGCTCCGTCGATGCTGCGGACGCCTGCGACGTCAACGCCCTCGGCCGCCAGCGCGCCCAACGTCAACTCGCGGAACATGTCCTGGCCGACCGCACCGATCATGTATGTCGGCGCGCCGGCGCGAGCAGCGGCGATTGCTTGATTGGCACCTTTCCCGCCAAGCACCAGCGAGAAGTCGCTACCGATCACCGTCTCGCCAGGACGCGGCAGCGGCGAGCCAAAGGCCGCCAGGTCTGCATTGATGCTTCCTACGACTGCTACGCCGGTGCGGTCCTCCATGAGCTGGGAGGATAATCCCTGTGCTCGAAGCCATGACTCCCGCGGACGAGGCCATCGTCACGGCCCAGCTGCAGCGTCCGCCGCGCGGGGTCGTAGGGATTGCGTATCGGTGTCCCTGTGGAAAGCCCGCGGTAGTGGTTACTCGACCCAGGTTGGACGACGGCACACCGTTCCCGACGACGTACTACCTCACCTGTCCGCGGGCAGTGGCAGCGTGCTCGTGGCTGGAGACGCGGGGTCTGATGACAGAGATGACGCAACGCCTCAGCGCTGATGATGATCTTGCTCAGGCCTATCGACGGGCACATGAGCAATACCTGGCTGATCGAGAGCGCCTCGATTCGGTCCCAGAGATCGCGGGTATCAGCGCAGGAGGAATGCCCGATCGAGTGAAGTGCCTGCACGCGCTGGTGGCTCATTCGCTGGCTGCCGGCAAGGGAGTGAATCCGCTCGGTGACGAAGCAACGCGGGAAATAGGGACGTTCTGGGCTCAGCCCTGTCTGGAGGAGTTCGCATGAGCAGAGTTGCCGCCATTGACTGCGGGACCAATTCGATCCGTCTGTTGATCGCCGAGCCAGACGGCTCGGGAGGGCTAAAAGATCTTGATCGGCGACTTGAGGTGGTGCGGCTGGGCCAAGGCGTGGACGCGAGCGGCGAGTTTCACCCAGACGCCCTGCAGCGTACCTTCGCAGCCGTCGACCAGTACGCAGAATTGATCAAGAAAGCCGATGTGCCAACTGAAAAAGTGCACTTCGTGGCCACCTCGGCGACTCGGGATGTCAAGAACCGCGAGACCTTCTTTACCGGAATCCAAGAGCGGCTAGGTGTGACGCCCGACGTGATCAGCGGTGAGATCGAGGCGCGGCTTTCCTTTATCGGCGCGCTGAGCCGGGTAACGCCGGAGGGTGAGCCGGTCCTGGTGATGGACATCGGAGGTGGTTCGACGGAACTGATCACCGGCAGTGCTACCGGGGACATGCACAATGCGATCTCAATCGATATCGGATCGGTTCGAGTTACTGAACGGTTCCTCAAAAAAAATCCGGTTTCAGATGATGATCTTGAACGGGCCACCGCCTACGTCGACGATCTGCTGGCTGGCAGCGGGGTGGACTTTGCATCAATCGGCACCTGGATCGGCGTCGCGGGCACTGTGACAACGCTGGCCGGGGTGTATTTGGAGCTGGAGCACTATGACCGGGAGCGCGTCCATGGTGCAGTCATTCCGCTACCGGCGGTTAAGGAGCTGCTGCACCGCCTAGCCGGAATGACGGTTGACGAGATCCGGGCCTTACCATCAATGCACCCCGGACGGGCTGATGTGATCACCGGCGGCGCACTTGTCGAGGCGCGGGTGGCGGCGCGGCTACAGGTCCCAGACCTGATCGTGAGTGAATCTGACATTCTCGACGGCATTGCGCTGGGAATCCTTCAGCAGTGACACAATGCCGCGATGACCTCTCTCGCCATCACGGTCGTCGGGCACGATCGCCCCGGCATCATCGCGCAAGCCGCCGAGGTGCTGTCGAAATGCGGCATGAACCTCGAGGACTCCTCGATGACACTGTTGCGCGGGCACTTCGCGATGACCCTGATCTGCGCAGGCGAGGCTGATGCGGCCCAGGTCGAGGCCGCGCTACAACCGATGGTGAACGGCTCACTGGACGTCACCGTACGCGAGGTGCCTGAGGAGCCAGACGTACCGCCGTTGGGAGCTACCTATCTCGTGACCGTCCATGGCGCGGACCGGCTCGGGATTGTCGCTCGGCTGGCAGGCGTGATCGCGGAGGCGGGCGGCAATATCACTGACCTCACCACCCGCCTCTCAGGGACGCTCTATGTGTTGCTGGCCGAGGTCGATATACCACGATCTGCTGATGTTGAGGCGCTCCAGGCTCGACTCGCACAGGTGTCGGCCGAACTAGGCGTGGATTGCACGATGCGACTTCTCGAGAACGACCAGCTGTGAGCCTGATGCTGCCCACGCTGCCTGAAGGGCGGGTGCTGGATGTGGTCCGAGCACCCAGCCATACCTTGTCTGTTCCGGGTTCTCTGGTCGATCCTGCTGACCCTTTGATAGTCCAGCTATGTGCGGATCTTGTGGCAACGATGCGCGTTTCGCCAGGATGTGTGGGACTCGCCGCGCCGCAGGTCGGGGTATCGGCACAGGCCTTCTGCATCGATGTCTCCAGCCATCCCAAGACCCGCACCAGCCATGGCCTGATCGTCTTGCTCAACGCCGAGATTGTGGAGGCTAGTCGCAACGAGAGGGGCCGAGAAGGCTGCATGTCTGTGCCGGATCTCACCGGTGACGTTAAGCGGGCGACGAAGATCACAATGGCTGGTCAGCTGCCTTTGAGCGGCGAGCGGGTTTTGATATCTACCGATGCCTTCGAGGCTCGCGCTCTGCAACACGAGCTCGATCACTGCAATGGCTTGCTGTTCCTGGACCGAGTGACGGGTGCGCACGCGGTGTATCCGCGAAAGGTCTATCAGCAGCCAGGCGACCCTTTGGCGCCATGACGCTGCCACGCGGCGCGCGAAACGCGTCGCTCGCAGCGCGGCAGGTAGGGTCGGGCATCGATGAACGGTCTGGTATCTGATCGACGGCCGTTCCGGCGCTTGCTGACGCGGCACGCCGGCCAGGTGCGCTCCCGCCGGGCTCTGTTGAGCAACGTCGGAAGGGCCTTGTTGCTCACTCTGCTCGCCGCCGTGGCGGCGGCACCGCTGGCGGCGGCCTGGGGCATCAGCCATGCGCAAGTGGAGGATTACCTCGGACCGCATCGAGCCAATTTCGCCAGCAACTTCAGTGGTGAGGTCGAGGTCAACCTTGGACCGATTGGGAATGGATATTTCAGCAGTCCGGTACGTCCGATTGGCCTCACAATTACGGTCGGCGGCGTTGGTTCGGCCTCACAGAACCTCGGCTCGCTCTTCTCAGAACAGACGCTAGCGGCGTACACCAGCTTGTATACCGAGCCGCAAGAGTCGATCTCCGGCATCGTTGAGCGTTTGGCTCAAGACGCCGTACGCGAGGGACTCAAGGCTGAGGCCGTCTTGCTGCTGGGTGTCGCAATCTGGCGGCTCCGCCGCCAACTTCTACCTCCGTGGATCATCACCCGGGTCACCAGGCGCCGCGCTGCGGCGGTTTATCTAACCGTCGTTGTGTTGGTGGTCGGCTCCGTGCTCGTACCTCAGCAACCTGACGATCCGCGGTATCCGGTATCACTCGCCGACGGCGGTCGTTTCTCTTCCCTTACGGTCGACAGCGTGTTGCTCGTGGACCTACTAGACCGCGGCATCAATGGTGTAAAACTGCTCAGCGCGCGGCAGCAGCGAGCGGTGAAGAACTACGTCGACACGGCCGCAATCAGTCTGTCGGAACAACTCGATGCACTGCCGCAGCCACGTTCCGATGAAACGATGATTCTGGGTTTCAGCGACTTGCACTGCAACCAGGCCACCACCGAACTGATCGCCCGGCTTGCCGCTGCCACCGACCCGGCTCTGGTGCTGAGCTCCGGTGATGACACTGTCAATGGGACGGCAGCCGAACGCGGTTGCATTCGCCGGGAGGCCGCGATTTCAGCCGGGGCACCTCTTCTTGTGGCGACCGGAAACCACGACTCAGACATCACAGAAGCTCAGATGAGAGCCGCCGGCATGACCGTGCTCGACGGCCAAATCGTTGAGTCGGCGGGGTTACGTGTGCTCGGTGATGACGACCCTGAGCACAACATTCCCTTCAGCGTTGACCGGACCAAGGACCGGCCTGAAAGCGAAGAACAAATGGCGCAACGGCTTGTTGATCTTGCCCGGGACAAGCACGCCGACGTGCTGCTGGTACATCAGCCGGTCGCTGCGCGGGTCATCATGGATGCCGCGAATCCTCCAGCCTCGCTGGTGCTGTGGGGTCACTATCACGCACAGTCTGGTCCGCGGGTGATCATGCACGACGACGGGTCTTGGACGGTCGGCATGCAGCAGGGCACGGCTGGAGGAGTTCGGGAGCCGACGTTGACATCGTTCAGCACGCCTTTTTCACCACCGCTCATTAGCGCCGATGTGTACTTCTTTTTCCGCGACAATGCCACCGGCTTGATCACAGGAGTGCAGCCGGTGCACTTTCCACCGAATGCGAAGGTAGTGATCGATGATCGGATCGCAACCGGTGACCTCGCCCAGCTACCGCTGGAAACCCGGATCAGACTTGGTGGCGACTCAGCGACTCCCACTGCGGAGCCGTCACGCTAAACGCAACCCGCAGCTAGGATCGCACCGGCCCTAGGAAAGCTGGCCCCCGTAGCCCAAATGGCAGAGGCAGGCGGCTTAAACCCGCTCCAGCATGGGTTCGAATCCCATCGGGGGCACGAGTTTGATTGCTTCGCTCGCTGCGCTCGCTCCGCGCGGATCGCGCTTTGAAAGCCGCTGTCTTCCTCACTCGCTCGCGGCCAACATGACCGCGAAGTGCCGGCCGTTGACGGATGCTGGCCGCTCGCTCGTTCGTCCAGACAGCGGCGAGCACGATCCGGTTTGGAGTGCCTCGCTCGCCAAGCTCGCTGTGTTAACGGCTCGCTCCGCTCGCTGTACGCGTTGCTCGTCTCAGGATGGCAAACGTGCCCTATTTCGCCTCAAGACACACCCGTTAGCCGTCGTGGGACGTGAAACGCGAGGGGAGGCAGAAACGCAGGCGACCGTCCCGAGTCCGAGGCTGCGACGACATCACAGCTTCTTCAAAGCCTGGAAGAAAGACCGGCCGTCCTTCGTTCACCTAAACTGATTGCAGTGCGCCAACCGAGGCGCCTGACCAGGAGGACACATACATGTTGCGTAGTTCGAACCCGATCCTCTCTCGACAGGACGCGTTCACACCCGCAGCACCGCAGTACAACCAGAACCCCTACAACCAGCCGCAAGCCGGCTACGGGCAATACCCCGCCCCGGGCTACCCACAGGCGCCCGTGGAGCCGGCCGAGGGTCGGATGACCTTGGACGATGTTGTCACCAAGACCGCGGCAACTATGGGCATCCTCGTCATCACGGCTGCGCTGGCATGGATGTTGGTACCGGAACAGCTGTACTTCCCGCTGCTCATCGGCTCCGGATTGATCGGCTTCATCGTCGTCATGATCGTTGCCTTCCGGCGCAGGGTGCAGCCGGGACTCGTGCTGCTCTATGCCGCAATCGAAGGCGTCTTCATTGGCATGATCAGCAAGTTCTTCGAAACTATGTACCCCGGCATCGTCGTTCAGGCCGTGATCGGTACGTTTGCGGCCGCTGGTGTCACGCTGGCGGCGTACAAGTTCTTCAACATTCGAGTTACGCCGAAGTTCCAGAAGGTTGTGATCATTGCAACCATCGCATTCGCAGTGGCCTGCCTGATCAACTTCTTCTTCGCGTTGGCCGGCGTCAACGTGGGGCTGCGTGACGGCGGTACCGGTCCGATCAGCTGGTTGGCGGTCGGCTTCTCACTGCTTGGTGCCGTTCTCGCCGTGCTGAACCTGGTGCTGGACTTCGACTACATCGAGCAGGGTATTGCCATGGGCGCACCGGCAAGTGAGTCGTGGCGCGGCGCATTCGGCCTGACCGTGACCATGGTCTGGCTGTACATCGAGATCCTGCGGCTGCTTTCCTACCTACGCCGGTAGCCGGCGGATCGTCGCGATCCGCCACCCGAAATCGCACACACTGAGGGCCGCGCTTCCAACCCGGAAGCCGCGGCCCTCATTTGCTTACTCCGCCGTAGAGTCGTGAGCGTGGAGTACGTCAACTCGCTGATCGAACTCGTCGGCCATACCCCGCTGCTCAGGCTCTCCCGCGTCACCGATGACGCCAAGCCACTGATTCTGGCCAAGGTCGAGCACCTCAATCCGGGCGGCTCGGTGAAAGATCGAATTGCGCTCAAGATGATCGAGGCCGCCGAGCGGGACGGCAAGCTGAAGCCGGGCGGCACGATTGTGGAACCCACCAGCGGTAACACCGGTGTCGGACTGGCCATCGTCGCACAGGCCAAGGGCTACTCGTGTGTGTTCGTCTGTCCCGACAAAGTGAGCGAGGACAAGCGGAACGTCTTGACCGCCTACGGGGCACGCGTCGTTGTCTGTCCGACGGCGGTGGAACCGGAACACCCTGACTCCTACTACTCAGTCTCAGACCGGCTGGTCCGCGAGATCGAGGGAGCCTGGAAGCCTGACCAATACAGCAATCCCAACAACCCGGCCAGCCACTACGAGACAACGGGTCCGGAGCTCTGGGAGCAAACCGAGGGCAAGATCACTCACTTCGTCGCCGGCATCGGCACCGGAGGCACGATCAGTGGAGCCGGCCGTTACCTAAAGGAAGTCTCAAACGGACGCGTCAAGATCATCGGAGCCGATCCCTCCGGTTCGGTCTATTCCGGCGGTACCGGGCGGCCTTACCTGGTCGAGGGGGTCGGCGAGGATTTCTGGCCGGCTAACTACGATCCCACCATCGCGGACCGGGTCATCGAGGTGTCGGACGCCGACTCCTTCGCGATGGCGCGCCGGCTGGCGCGCGAAGAAGCCCTGCTGGTTGGCGGATCCTCCGGCATGGCGGCGGCCGCGGCCATCCGGCTTGCACATGAACTAGACGACACCGACGCAGTAATCGTGGTGCTGCTGCCAGATTCCGGGCGCGGTTACCTCACCAAGGTCTTTAGCGACGCGTGGCTGACGCGCTATGGCTTCGCCCCGAGGCCGAATCAGCGCATCAGGGTGGTGGGCGATGTGCTACGTGAGAAGTCTGGCGACTTGCCGTCTCTTGTTCACACGCATCCCAACGAGACCATCGCCCAAGCCATCGCCATCATGGGTGAGTACGGCGTCAGCCAAATGCCCGTGGTACGAGCCGAACCCCCTGTCATGGCCGCCGAAGTGGTTGGTGCGGTCAGCGAGCGAGGCCTGCTGGCGGCCTTGTTCAGCAACCATGTGCGACCCGCCGACGCAGTGGCCAAGGTGATGGAGGAATCACTCCCGATGCTCGGGGTAACCGAGCCTGTCGGCGACGCGGTCGAAGTACTGCGGAATTGTGACGCTTTGCTAGTCCTTGACGATGGCAAGCCGGTCGGCGTGTTGACGCGGCAGGATCTGCTTAGCGATATCAACAGCTCCTAACGAATGCGCGAGATCACCATTCGCCAAGCAGCCCATTTAGCAGGAACTGCCAGTTTTGTGTCCATGGAACTGAGCGCCACGAGTCGAGCGGTACCCAGCGCGCAGACTCGGTTGTCCCGCCCTGGTCGAGCACCACAGGATCAGTCGGGTGAGGGCAGCTCGCACGATAGATCAGCCGTACTGCGTGGAAATCTTCGATAGTCCCGTACGGGCTACGTCCCACCCAGTGTGAGGTCTGCACCTTGATCAACTCACCCAAGATGATCTCCTGCGAGGTCTCCTCATGGACCTCACGAAGCACTGCCGACGTTGGCGGCTCATGATCATCTAGGCCGCCGCCTGGCATACCCCATCGACCGGTCACGGCAGTGCGCCCGGAGTACTCGGTGGCCAGCAGGCCGCGGCTCGAGGTCACTACTGCGTACGCAGCGAAACGCTGCCGAACAGTTGGCTGCAGGTGGCGTCCCAGTACCAGTCCGGGATCTCGCCCCTGGCGGCGCACCTGCGGACGTGGTTCATCGCTCACCGGACGTACCAGCAGCCGGAGAATCAGGTCGCCGGAGCTCGCCCGGTTGGCGTCGAGGGGTCGGACTACGACGTAGCCGCGGTCGTAGGCGAGCACGTCAGGGTCGGCACCGTGGTCGAGGGGTACCTCGAATGCGTGTCCACCTCGCTCCGTAACGCCGACCACCAGCACCTGGAAATCATGGCGCAAAGGCTGCGAGTGTCGGGAATCGCGCGGTGGATTCCTCGCGCGGTGTCGCGCGGTGAATTCCTCGCGCGATGCGCGAGCAGCCTCAAATCAAAGGCTGTCGTCCTAGATGTGGCCGTCTACGTAGCGCTGGACTGTCGGCCCGATCTCGGCCACCAGATCCTCTGTTCGGCGATCCACCAAGACGGGAAGTCGCAGCACATAGCGCCCGATCACCAGCCCCAAGACCTGGGAAGCAACTAGGCCGGCCCGCCTGTTCGCCTCCTCCGGCGGGAGGTCGTCTTGGCGCAGCACGCGGCCGACCACCTCGAGGGTGAGAAACTCACCAACCGACCGAGTGAGAGCGGGGTCGGTCAGCGCGGTACGAATCGCGGCGACGAGAGAGGGCTGAAGCTCGGAGTCCCAGACCCCTAACACAGTGCGCACCACCCGCTCGCCAAGATCAACTCTGTCCCCAGCCGCTACTTGCTCGAGCACGTCTGGCAAGCCAAGCGGTAGCGCGACCGTGGCGAGAAAGAGCTGCTGCTTGTTTTCGAAGTAGTGGTGGATCAGTGCCGCATCCACGCCGGCTTCTGCGGCAATGCCGCGCATCGAAGCACCGGCGAAACCCTTGGCTGCAAACGCATGGCGGGCAGCCGCGATGATCTGGCCGCGAGTGTCCTGGTTGCCGGGACGCCGGCCAACCTTCGGCTCTCGCTGGGCGGCCACTGTTCCCTCCTTGACGCAGACCTCGGACGACTTCGCTGCGGATTCCAAGTCTGACAGGTGAGGCGATCTGCTCCGGTAGCGTTGGGCGGCGTGCGGAGCAATCGGGTCGCTCGATGATCGACGCGCTGGCATATGCCGTGGTTGCACTTGCAGGCGTAGCCGTCATCTGGGGCATCGTGACCGCGATCGCCAACAAGCCGCCGGGCAAGGCACAGCTCTTATACGCCGCGGGCGTGGAGGCTGTCACCCTAGTCCAGTCGATCATCGCAGTTGCCAAGATCATTGGCGGGTTTCGACCGGCAGAGCTGGCGACCACGATTGGCTACCTGATCGGCATCGTGATCTTGATCCCGATTGCGTGGATGTGGGCGAATGTTGAGCGCAACCGCTTTTCAGGAATCGTACTTTCCGTGGCGGCCCTTGCAGTGCTCGCCATGACCCTCCGACTGCTGATGCTGTGGATACCAGCCGGATGACTGACCTCCAGGCAGAGCCGACCGGCTCCGCCGGCCGCCGTACCAGCACGGGCGCTGGCCGTGTGCTCATTGCTGTGTACGGCATCTTCGCGCTCGCTGCCACGGCACGCGCGAGCGTACAGCTGCCTACGAGGTACGACGAGGCCCCGCTGGCCTACCTGCTATCGGCAGTCGCGGGGCTGATCTACATCGTCGCGACGATCACACTCGCTCGCGACACTCGCGCCTCCCGTCGCGTGGCGCTGATAGCGATCATCATCGAGCTGATCGGCGTGGTAACGGTCGGCACCCTCAGCGTCGTCTTTCCGGAGGCCTTCCCGCGAGCCACCGTGTGGTCCTTGTACGGCATCGGGTACGGCTTCGTTCCGCTCGTGCTACCGATCTTGGGCCTGGCATGGCTATGGCACACCCGGCCCGATGCACCCTCTCCAGAATCTGTGGCTAGCTAGCTGGCGGGGCTGGTGAGATCGGAATACTCCGGATGCCGTCCCATCCAGCTCCTGATGAAGGGACACAGCGCACGCACCCGCAGGCCACGAGCTCGGGCATCATCGAGGGCATACCGCGCAATTGCGCCGCCAACGCCCTGCCCCTCATATTTTCGAGCCACTATCGTGTGCAGGAAGATGATGGTGTCGTCTGCGAGGTCATACTCGGAGACGCCGGCCAGCGCGCCGTCGATCCGCGCCTCGTATCTGCTTACCAGGGAATTGTCATCGACAGTCACGCTCATGAATGCCAACTGTGCCAGATCTCACCATGTCTCTGAGGTGCTTGCACCTCGCGCGCAGCGGCCCTGAGTCACACGGCTATGCTGCCCGTCAAGGCGGGCATCCCCAGCTGCTCGCGGTCGGAGAGATGTGAAATACAACGAGGGAGCCCAACTCGATCCGTCGCAAATGAGTGGCGGTCGACGAAGTGGCGGCAAGATCGCGATCGGCGGCGGAGCAGGTCTGATCATTTTGGTGATTGCCTTGTTGTTTGGCATAAACCCTGGCGACATTCTCGGCGGCGCACAGCAGGCCGAGCCCCAGCAGTCAGAAGACCCCAGCCAGTTCGCTCAATGCACCCGAGGCTCCGACATCAACGCCGACCGCGACTGCCGGTTTGTCGCGTACACGAACTCGATCCAGGACTACTGGAACGACACTCTGCAGGGCTATCAAGAGATTCAGGTTCAGACATTCACAGGTAGCGTCAACACGGCTTGTGGCCATGCGACCTCAGCGGTTGGACCCTTCTACTGTCCGGCTGACACGACCGTTTACCTTGATCTCGGATTCTTCGACCAGCTGACCACCCAGCTCGGCGCCCAAGGAGGCGACGCCGCCGAAGCGTATGTCTTCGCCCATGAGTTCGGCCATCACATTCAGAACCTGACCGGCACCATGCAGCGAGTGCAGAGTAGTGGGCAGCGGACTGGACCCACCTCACCAGCGGTCCGGCTTGAGCTTCAGGCGGACTGTTACGCCGGCGCCTGGTTCAAGCACGCTACTGAGGATCCGCAAAGCCCGATCAGCGAGGTCACGCAGGAAGATCTCAAGCGAGCAGTGGACGCCGCGCAGGCGGTGGGAGATGACCGAATCCAGGAAAAGATGCAGGGTCAGGTCTCTCCTGAAACGTGGACCCACGGCTCGGCCGCAATGCGGCGCCAGTGGCTGGCTCAGGGATTCAACACCGGCGACCCGAATCAGTGCGACACGTTTGCCAGGAATGCCCTTAACTGAGCGCCGTCGAAACGCTGTTCTGAGAAGGAGAGTGGCACGTGCCGCGTGCTGTCGTCATCACCGGCGCATCAACCGGCATTGGTCGCGCGACCGTCGTTGAGCTCGTCAGCGCCGGCTTCCAGGTGTTCGGCACGGTACGCCGAGAAGCCGATGCGGAGAGCCTGCGCCAGCAGTTTCCGGACCTGGTGACACCGTTGATCATGGATTTGCTCGACGAGGATTCGGTACGAGCGGCTGGTGCAGTTGTCAATGCTGCCGGGCCGCTGTTTGGCCTGGTCAATAACGCGGGAGCAGCAATCCCGAGCCCGCTCGAGACTATGCCGATTGAAGTGTTCCGACGCCAGATCGAGATCAACCTGACCGGACAGTTGCTGGTCACACAGGTGATGTTGCCGGCGCTGCATCGCTCGGTCGATGAGATCGGGGACGCTCGAATCATCATGATCGGTTCCATAAGCGGCCGGCTTTCCGCACCAATGCTTGGTGGCTACGGTGCTGCAAAGCACGGTCTCGCCGGACTGAGTAGCTCATTGCGGGCAGAGCTGGCACCGTTCAAGATCAAAGTTGTGCTAATCGAGCCTGGTGCGATCAAAACACCCATTTGGAATAGGGGATTGGAAGCTGGACAGGAGGTCCGGTCAGAAAACCCCGAGCGGAACATCCGCTATGCCGATCAGATTAGGGCAGCAGGCGCATGGACACGGCGGGCGGCAGCCGCTGCGCTTGATGCGACGGCAGCAGCCAACGTCATCCTCGACGCCCTGCAGCGGGACAATCCTGCGCCGCGGCAAGTTGTCGGCCGGGACGCCAAAGTCATGGCGGCAATGGTCCGGATGCTGCCCTTCCGCGCGCTTTACGGCCTCATCCGCGCCAGGGGTTCTATGAGTGGCTAGCTCTGTCAGTTGCAGGTCACACCGGTGGCATGTACCGGGCAGTAGCCGAACGGGTTCTTGTCCAGATATTGCTGGTGGTAGTCCTCGGCGTAGTAGAAGTCGCCGGCGGGCGCAATATCCGTTGTGATCGGCCCGTAGCCGGCGCGGGTGAATTCGACCTGGAACTGCTCACGTACCCGCTTGGCGGCTTCAAGCTGCTCCGGTGAGGTGGTAAAGATCGCAGACCGGTACTGGGTTCCGACGTCATTGCCTTGCCGCATTCCCTGCGTGGGATCGTGGTCCTCGAAGAAGATCTTGAGCAGCTTGTCGTAACTGATCTTGGCCGAGTCGTAGCAGACCTTCACGGTTTCGGTGTGCCCGGTGCGCGCACTGCACACTTCCTCGTAGCTCGGGTTGGGAGTAAAGCCACCCGCATAGCCAACCGCTGTGTTAGTGACACCGGGTGTATTCCAGAACAGCTTCTCAGCACCCCAGAAGCAACCAAGAGCGAAGTAGGCGACCTCTGAGCCTTCCGGTACCTGCTGCACCGGGATGCCGAAGATCTCGTGGAACGTCGGGTTGACCAGGACTGGGGTGCTACGGCCTCGGAGCGCCTGATCGGGCTCAACAAGCGTCGTCTTCATCCGTGAGAACAACATGCGATTCAGTCTGCCTTCCTGCACCGCCGTTTGGAACGGTGCTTGCAGTTACGCAACGCTGACCCAACCCCGACATGTTCCGCCTATATGTGCGCTGAGCACTTCGACAAGCTCAGGGCTCAACTCCCACGGGTTGGTCCTGCCACACGTTCAGGGCACAACTCGCGCGTACGCTGGCCTCTTGTGACAATCAGCCAAGGCTTCTCAACCCGGGCGATCCATGCCGGACAGGACCCCGATTCTGCGGTCGGCTCAGTGGTGCCACCGATCTATGCCACATCAACGTTCATCCAGGACAAGGTCGGTGAGGCACGCGGCGGTTATGAATACTCCCGTTCCTCTAACCCGACGCGTACCGCCCTGGAAGAGTGCATGGCGGCCCTGGAGGGCGGCAAGCACGGCCTCGCGTTCGCTAGCGGCCTGGCGGCCGAGGACACTCTGCTGCGTACTATCGCCTCACCTGGAAGCCATTTCGTGGTGCCGGATGACGCATACGGCGGCACCTTCCGGCTGTTCGTACGAGTGCATCAGCGGTGGGGTGTGGCCGCCGATCCAGCGCACCTGACCAACCTCGACTCAGTTGCCGCGGCCATTACGCCGGGGGAGACCAAGGCGGTCTGGATCGAGACGCCCACCAACCCGTTGCTGAACATTGCCGACATTGCAGCGATTGCTGATCTCGCTCACGCGGCCGACGCCTTGGTGATTGTTGACAACACATTTGCCACGCCGTACCTGCAGCAACCGCTCGAGCTCGGTGCCGACGTTGTCGTGCATTCGACAACGAAGTACTGCGGCGGACATTCCGACATCATCGGCGGCGCGCTGGTCGTCAACGACGATGAGCTGGCAGAGCAATTGAGGTTCCATCAGAACGCCATAGGTGGTGTGGCCAGTCCCTTTGACTGCTGGCTTGTGCTACGCGGGCTACGGACCTTGGCGGTTCGGATGGACCGACATTGCGATAACGCGGAGCAGGTGGCGGCCTTTCTAGATGATCATGCCCGGATTGCCGAGGTCTACTTTCCAGGTTTGGATGCCCATCCGGGACACGACCTTGCGAAGCGGCAGATGCGCCGCTACGGCGGGATGGTGACTTTCCGGGTGGTTGGGGGCGAGGAGGCTGCGCTCAAGGTGTGCGAAGGTACATCAGTGATCATCTTGGGCGAGTCGCTGGGCGGGGTGGAGTCGCTTATCGAGCACCCGCACACCATGACTCATGCATCCGTCGCAGGCACTCAACTGGAGGTGCCCGGCGATCTGATCCGGCTGAGCGTTGGCATTGAGGACATCGAGGACCTCATAGCTGATCTGGACAAGGCCCTCGCCTGATCCCCGGAGCGCGCCGGTTCGAGCGCCCAGTCAACCGGCTCGCCGCCGGCGCGCACCAGCAGGTCGTTCGCTCGGCTGAAGGGACGCGATCCGAAGAACCCGGCCGTCGCCGACAGTGGCGAAGGATGGGCGCTCGCCAGGTAAGGCACCGAGCCGAGCATGGGAATCAATGACTGTGCGTCGCGCCCCCACAAGATGGCAACCAGCGGGCCACCGCGCGCAACAAGCGCCTCGATGGCACGCTGAGTGACATGTTCCCAGCCCTTGCCGCGATGGGAACCAGGCCGGCCAGGTTGCACGGTCAGCACCCGATTGAGTAGCAGCACCCCTTGCTGGAACCAGGGCGTGAGATCTCCGCTGGCCGCTGGGGGGATGCCTAGATCCGCGTGGAGTTCGGCGTAAATGTTCTGCAGCGAGCGCGGGATCGGATGCACGTGAGACGCCACAGAGAACGACAGACCTACCGGGTGTCCTGGTGTGGGGTAGGGATCTTGACCGACGATCAAGATTTTTACCTGGCTCAGTGGGCGGGTGAAGGCGCGCAGTACATGCTCACCTGCCGGCAGGTATTGCCGACCGGCGGCCAGCTCGGCGCGTAGGAACGCTCCCATTGCCGCGATCGTTGCTGCCACCGGTTGCAGCGCGTCAGCCCAGTCAGGGCTCACCAGCTCACTCAACGGACGTGGACTCATGCGTATCCCCCTTCGACGGTCCCCCTTTGAACGTCCCTCCATCGGGCGACACTGCTCGATCTCGAGGCATCCGCCACGACAGCGCGGCTGCGACGAGCATCAATGCGGCTCCGGCACCGAACGCGGCTGAATACGACAAGGTGTCCGCCAACAGCCCTGCGACCAGCGGCCCAACGATTGCCCCGATGTCAGCACACATCGAAAAGACTGCGACTGCCGTGCCACTCCGAGTCCCTGCTGCGTCGCCGACAGCCGCAGCAGGTGCGGTGCCCAAGAAGGCTGAGGCGACGCCGTAAAGGCAGAGCACGACGATCAGCAGCCAGATGTTCGGTGCCAACGGGACCGCCATGATCGATACCGCCGCGACGGTGCCACCGAGAATCATGGCAGGTCGACGGCCTACCGTGTCGGTGAATCGACCAGCTGGGCCCAGGGCGATCGTTTGGACCACGGCGGAGCACGCGAAAGCAATACCTGTCCACGAGGCTGGCCGATGCAGCAGCTCCACGACAAGCACTGGGATCAGCGATGACCGGACTCCGAACAACGTCCAGCCCTGGGCCAGGTTGGTGACACAGGCAGCCTGATAGCGCGCATCGCGTACCACCGCGCGGAATGAGACCGCCGAACCAGCGCCCTCCTCTGGGGGCTCCGAGCTGCGACGGCGCAACAGCAGCAGCCCTACTGACCCGGCAACGACAAGGGTGCCCGCGTAGAAGAAGAATGGGGCGGTCAGCGAAATGGCCGCAAGAGCGGCCCCCACCGCAGGCCCGGCGATCCCGCCGATCAAGAAGCCGGCGTGAAACACCCCCGCAGCACGACCGCGTACGCCGGCTTGCACAGATGTCAGCAACAAGGTGAATGCGGACACGGTGAACATGGCCGAGCCGATTCCTCCGACGCCACGGAACACCAGCAGTTGGAGGTAGCTGCGAGAGATGCCAGCCAAAGCGCTGGAGATGGCCACGATGAAGATGCCGGTGGCCATGATGATCCGCTCAGTGAAGACCTTGATCAGCCACCCGCAGAGTGGACTGGAGACCAGCCGCATCACAGCAAACGCCGAGATGACGGCTCCCACTTCGGTGTTCCCGACGCCGAAGCTCCGGGCGAACACTGGCAGCACCGGGACTAGCACTCCAAAGCCGACCGCAACGCAGAATGCGACCAGGCCCAGTACATAGACCTCGCGGGGGAGCAAGTTCCGTGCGCCGAGCCAAGTTCGCGCACCCCCCAACCTGCTCACCGGCACAGCCTGCCCACCGGCACAGTCTGCCTCCAGTCCAACAGCTATCCACGTCTTTGGCACAAAGGCCACTAGGGTTGAGGAGCTCGACACGAAGACCCAGGAGGCGCCGAATGGGATCATCAAGTCGTAATGGGCGACAATCCCCACGTCAGACTCGACGCACATTGCCCGTGCTCCCCCCTAGTAATGATCACGCAGCGCCGCCGCCTGAGACCGAGCCGGTGCCGCCGCAACCTGAGCCGGCGGTTGTGGCAAACACGGCTGAAGTGGGCGCGGCCGCCGTGCCGCGCGGTCTCCACGTAGCAGCTGCATGGTCCTGGCGGGTGATTCTTGTGGTCGCTCTCTTGGGCGGCCTGGTCTGGCTGGTGCGTTATCTGTCTGAAGTCGTCATTCCGATTGCCGTCGCGATCTTGTTGACCGCGCTGATGTTGCCTCTGGCCAATCGACTAAAGAAGTGGGGTACGCCGCGAGGCGCGGCAACGGCGGTTACGGTTCTCGGCTCGATCGCCATCATCGTCGGCGTCCTGATCGTCATTGTGGGACAGATCGCTCGCCAGGGCGCGGAGCTCTCCACCAACGTCGTCAATGGCTTCTACCAGCTAAGCGATTGGCTTCAAAATGGTCCACTGACCAACTGGCTACGCAATGGCCCACTGCATATCGACGCCGCGTGGCTTGATTCATCGACTTGGGTGACCAGGATTACGGAATTCCTGAGAGCAAGCGGCAGCACCATCGCCACTTATGCGGCCGAGTTCGGGGCCCAAGTTGGACATTTTCTTGCCGGCCTGGCGCTGGCCATCTTCGCCCTTTTCTATTTCATCTACGACGGTCGGGGCATCTGGGCGTTTCTGTTGAAATTCTTCCCTAGGACTGGGCGGGATCGGGTTGATCAGGCGGCAACAAAAGGCTGGCGATCGCTGTCGTCATATGTGCGGGCGACGATTCTGGTAGCACTCGTTGACAGCCTCGGTGTGCTGCTCGTGGCATTGATCTTGGGCGTTCCGGCGGCTCCGGCGTTGGCGGCGCTGGTCTTCATTGGTGCCTTCATCCCGATCGTCGGGGCGCTGGTCTCCGGCTCGGTCGCAGTCCTTGTCGCCTTGGTTGCTCTGGGCTGGGTTCAGGCCTTGATCATGCTCGGTGGCGTCATCCTCGTGATGCAGCTGGAGGGCCATGTGCTGCAGCCCTTCCTTCTGGGGCGGGCAGTTAAGTTGCATCCGCTGGCGGTGTTGATCTCCATCGCGATCGGAATCGTCGTCGGCGGGATCGTGGGGGCACTGCTGGCCGTACCCCTACTGGCCTTCACCAAGTCCTTCGTCTTGTCGCTGGCTGGGGGAGCGGAGCCACCACTCGGCAAGGCCCATCCGCCGGCACTTCCTTTGTATCGTCGCCCGGGATCACGGACCAGTGACGAGGCCGCAACGGGATCACTGCCTACCGAGGTCTCAAGCTAGCGCGGAGCCCTTCTTGTACTTCGCGTAGGACATATTCCAGTCACTCCAGCCGTTGCCGTACTCCATGCCACGACTGGTGCCAGTCGTGATGACCGGGTCGCCGATCAGAGTGCGGTTAAACAACCAGGCTGCATCGCCAGTGCTCATACCGACGCACCCATGGCTGGCGTTGCGGCGCCCGAAATGGGCCGCATTCCACGGCGCGGCATGCAGAAACTCGCCCGACATGGTGATCCGCATTGCGTACTTGACCCTGAAGTCATACTCTTCGCGGGCCCCAATCATCTGGTTGGTCATGCGCGTTACATAGAGCTTGTCCATGATCAGCTTGGTACCGCTCCGCGTCTGCCAGCCCGGCTTTCCGCCGCTGACGTAGATGCTGCGCACCAACTTGCCGTTGCGATACACCTTGGCAACATCGCTGGCCAGATTGATCTTGGTGATCTGAGATCGGCCGACCGTGAAATGAGTTTTCGTTGAGTTCTGACCGTAGATACCGGCACCGGCGTACAAACCGTTGAGATTCGCAGCCACCGTCACCTTGGTCCCGGGTTTCCAGAAGTTCTTCGGCCGGTACCGCACTTCTTTGCTCGAGTACCAATGCCAGGTGCCAACTTGGGCGGGCTTGGAGGTGACGTGCAGGTTCTTTTCGAATGCCCTCTTGTTCTTCACCGGCACATCGAAGGTCAAGACCACCGGCATACCAATACCGACATGGCTGCCCTTGAGGGGGTAGAGCTGGGGATAGGTCTGCTGATCAAGCGTCAACCTATGGGTGCTGAACGTCGTCGTCTTGGACTTGGGCTGATCGACCCAGTTCTTGCCAACGGAGATCAACTTGTACGTAGCGGCAGGCTCGAGCCGATCGCTCGCCGTCCATTGAGTCCGATCCGCGCTGAGCTTTCCGGGAACTGTGCCCTGCTGCTTACGCCCCTGACGATCGGTGTTGGTGTATGACAGCTTGACCTTTGTCAAGGTGCCCCAGTCGGCCTTCACAGTGATTAATGTGTCGACCTTGACGTTGCTGGCGCCATTCTTGATATTGGTCTTGAGGCTGACAGGGTCGGGCGTTGGCATCGGCGTTGGTGACGGCGACGGTTCACTTGACGCCGCCGCCTCGGGCTGCTGAGACGTGGCTGCCGTCGGGGCGGTTGAGCTTCCTGCACAGGCGGCCAATGTGGTCGCCAGCAGGACAGCGCCAGCACCGCCGAACAGCTTGCGCAGTCTCTTGGTCGGCATCGGAAACCCCCAAGGTTTGGAGCCTATGTCAACACCGTCGACACACCGATTAGTAACCAATCTGCCACCGGTGGACGACGTACTCCTAATTGACCTACTTAACCTGCCATCGAGGCAAGGTCGACATCGGCCGACGCGCCGGCCGTTGCAGAATCGGAATGCGTTCCGCGGCCCTTCAGGGGTTTCTCTCGCATGGTGAGTGCGATAAGGAACGCAACTCCCATAAACGGCACAGCAACGAGGAACACGTCATCCATGGCTCGGGTGAACGCCTCGAGGACCCAGCTCTTGATCGGCTCTGGCAGCGCCCTAATGGCGGTGACATCGTTGGTGTTGATCGGCCCACTCTGAGCACCACCTTGAGCCGCTCCAATGATCTTGCTCAGATGATGCTGGAGTTGAATGTTCAAGATCGCGCCGAGTAGCGCGGTACCGATGGCGCCGCCCATCGAACGGAAGAAGGTCACAGACGCGGTAGCCACGCCCATATTTCGCCGATCGACGCTGTTCTGCACTGCGGTCACCACCACTTGCATCGTCATGCCGAGCCCCATGCCGAATCCGAACATGATCAGCGCGATGACGTAGTACGGCGTGTCGACCTGGAGTGTTGAGAAGGCAAACAGGGCTAGGCCAACCACCAGCGCGCCGGTGATCGGCATCCACTTGTAACGACCGGTTCGCGCCATAATCTGGCCTCCGCCGATCGAGGTAGTGAAGATCCCCACTACGAGCGGCAACATAGCGAGCCCAGACTGAGTCGCACTCATGCCTCTCACCGCTTGCAGGTAGATCGGCAAGAAGATCAGCGCGCCGAACATGCCTACGCCCATGATCATCGCGAAGGTGATGTTGGAGGTAAACGTCCACTGCTTGAAGAGTTCCAAGGGAAGGATAGGTTCTTTCGCCTTGGACTCGACCAGAATGAAGAGCGCTCCCAGGACGACGGTGCCAACGAGCAATCCGATGCCCGCTGCTGACCACCAACCCTGTTCCGGGCCGGCCCAGCTGAGGTACAGCACCAGGCACGTCACCGAGCCAACAATGGTCGCCGCACCGAGATAGTCCACCGAGGCTGAGCGGCGTACGTGGTGGAGCTTCAGCGCGAGTGAGGTTACGACCAGTGCGACCAAACCGATCGGAATGTTGATGAAGAAGATCCATTCCCAGCCCAAATGGTCGGTGAACCAACCGCCAAGTAGTGGACCAGCAACCGACGAGACGCCGAACACTGCGGCGAAGAGGCCCTGATACTTGCCTCGTTCGCGAGGCGGAATCACGTCGCCGATGACTGCAAGCGCAAGTGACATCAGGCCGCCAGCGCCCAGGCCTTGCACGGCTCGCCCGGCGATCATGACATTGATCCCTTGGATGCCCAGGAACTCCGCGATCTCTGGTGAGAAGCCGCAGATCAACGAGCCGAACAAGAAGATCACGATTGCAGCTTGGAAGATTGGCCGCCGGCCACGGAGATCAGAGATCTTGCCCCAAAGCGGAGTAGAGGCAGTTGCGGTCAGCAAGTATGCCGTGACCACCCATGAGAGCTTGTCCAGACCACCCAGCTCGGAGGTGATCATGGGCAGGGCAACACCGACAATGCTCTGATCGAGTGCGGCGAGAAACATGCCGGCCATCAGCCCACCGAGCACTATGAGAATCTGGCGGTGGCTCAGGTAGTCACCGCTAGGACTCGTTGCTGGTGCGGTTGAGCTGGCTGGGGTCGACCTGTCGGTCGCTGTGCCGGCCGGTCCTTCCTGACCGGTCTTGCCCTCCTCAGTCATGCCTTCTCCAGCGACTGCGTAAAAGCCTCAACGTCGGCGGCCAAACGGTTAAGAAGCCGATCGAGTTCTTCAAGATCACTCGGCTCCCATGAGTCGAGACACTTTTCCAGCAAAGCGCGGCGCGTGCTGAGGGCGGCGTCGAAGCGTGCCATGCCAGCTGCGCTCAGCGTGACCCGCTGAGCTCGACCGTCGACTGGATCGGGGGTCCGCTCGATCAGGCCCGCGCTATCCAGCTGAGCAACGTGCCGGGAGACGGTCGAGGCATCCAGACCTGCGTACGAGGCAAGATCTGTAACCCGTTGCGGCCCAGATGTAGCCAGGGTCTTCAACAGCCAGAACGATCCGGTGTCCAACGTCTCGCCTTGACGTCGCTGCCGCATAAGCCGGCCAACGCTCAATAGCGCGTGCATAAGCGAATTAACCGACGCCGTTCGCGAAGAAGAGGGCTTCTCAATAGAAGCTTGCATGTAGCAACCATATAAGTATTTGCATGCTACACGCAACTGGTGGCATGAAATCTCCTTGTCTCAGGGAGCCGCCCCATGTAGCCCGGAGAATGTAAAGCACACCTTCTCTTTTCGAAAGCATGGGTTTACATTCGCGGCATGACCACTCCAGACATGACCCCCATCCTCGAAGAACTTGCCGCGGGCCGCATCGACGCCGCCGAGGCAGCCCGTCGCATCGACGCCTTGAAGGCCTCCCAGTCAACGTCTGAGACGACAACTTCTGAGACGACGAGTGAACCGACCAATGAGGAGCTGGCCGGGTCGGCAGCTGAATCTGACGCCTGGGCAGCTGTCACCGATCAGCCGCAGCAGGCTAGCCATGGCACCAGCGCTCCAGACTCTTCTGATACCGCTGCCGAGGAACCGGTACGCACCAAGCCGGTCAATACCGGCGGCGTGGAACGCATCTCGGTACGGGCCATTGGCCGTCGAGTCCGAATCATCGGCGAGAGCTCGGTCGCCACGCTATCCGCCGATGGGCCGCATGTACTGCGTCGTAACGGCGCGGTACTCGAGGTCTCCAGCGATGGTGAGCTGGGCGCCTCGCTTGATGGTTTCAGCATTTTGCGGGGTGCTACCCGCAGCCTTGATGACTTCCGATCCCTTGGGCTCGGTAAGGAGCTTTTCCTCCGGGTCAACCCGAATTTGATCGTCGATGTCGAGGTAACTGCCGGCAGCTTGAACACCGAGCGCGTGCCACACCTTGGCAAAGTGCGAGTCACCGCCGGGGCCGCCAAACTGCTCGACGTCGCAGAGATCAACGATGCGCTAGTCCAGGCGGGACAGGCAAGCATCAAGGGCACGATCAAGTCCGGTCGTAGCCGTATCCGCGCGGAGTCCGGAAGCCTGTCGATCACATTGGCTGATGATTCAGACGTCACGGTCACCGGCGAGGCGCAACTCGGCAAGATCAGCTGGGCGGGCGGTCACAACGGCGCTGGCGATGAGGTTGTCATGGGCAACGGCAGTGCCAAGCTCGAGATCGAGCTCGTGATGGCTCATGCCCTCGTTCGCGTGGGCTCTGAGCTGACCAGCGATGCTGGGGTCGAATGATGCAACGGTCCCGCAGACCGCAGGAATCAGCTGAGCACCGGGCACCGAGCGATTGTCCAGTGTGCGGTGCTGAGCTTTCGATCATCCGGCTTGGCTGCATGTCATGCGGCACTGAACTATCTGGCGTCTTTCGGCCATGTGAGTTCTGCGCCCTCGACGACAAGGAGACCGAGATGCTTCGGGTGTTCCTGTCCTCGCGGGGGAATCTGCGCGAGGTCGAGAAGCACTTAGGCGTCTCGTATCCAACGGCACGCCTTAGATTTGCTGAACTGCTAGAGAAACTTGGACTCGGCGAAGCGCCTGAACCGGAGCCCGGGTTGACCCGAGAACAGATTCTTTCCGAGGTGGCCTCTGGGGCATTGAGCCCAGCGGAGGCTAAGGACTTGCTCAGCCGGGTTTAGTCACGGTTAGTCGAAGTTGTGAGACGCCTCGGGTGCTGATGCCCGAGGCGTCGTGGCATCCTGACCAGGTCAGCCTTGATAGGCCTCGACCTTCACAACAGTGACATTGATCATGCGTCCATTAGGCGCGACGTAAGACACCGCGTCACCGGTCTTCTTACCGAGGATTGCTGAGCCAAGTGGGGACTGCGGGCTGTAGACATTGGTTGAATCGACGCTGTTGTCAAGTCCCAACAACTCCCGCGATCCCAACAGGAAGGTATCGGTATCGGACTCATCGCCATCAAAGGCGATCGTCACTCGGGTTCCCGGAGCCACTTCGTCCGCGTTCGCCGGAGAGTCGCCGACTTGGGCCTGGTTCAGCATGTGAATCAGCTGGCGAATCCGGGCCTCTTGGTGTGCCTGCTCCTCACGTGCGGCATGGTAGCCACCGTTCTCACTGAGGTCACCTTCTTCACGCGCCGCAGCGATCTTTGAAGCCACTGCAGCACGCCCTGGCCCAGAGAGATAATCAAGCTCTTTCTTGAGCTTGTCGTACGCCTCCTGGGTCAGCCAAATGGCCTGGGTGGAGTTTTCAGACATCCCACTAGGTTATCAAGGGCGCGCTAAATCAAAGTCATGTGACAGCACAGCCTTTGATCATCACCGCAGTGGCTGGTCGCAGGGTGGTCAAGACCAAGTTCACGTCAACGATCTGGCGGATGCTGGGCGCAATCGGCACCTGCTGCTCACCGACCGGCTGGAGATCCGCAGCCTGAGCCAGTACTCGGCAGGTCACCGGCACAGACGGATCCGGCCGCTGGACCGAAATCGTGACCGACACAGAGGTGTCGGAGATGATCTGAAAGGACTGCACCTGCGCTGAGGCGGCGGGTTGTGAGTGCCTGAGCGCTGTCCAGATCAACCAGGTCAGTGCGAGAACGATAGCTACGCTGATCAGCCCCACCAGCAGCGGACGCGGCACCCGCGGCTTGGGATAGCGGCGGCGCAGCCGCTCAGCAGCATCGGTCACGCGGCAATTCTGCCTGGCATTCGGCTGGCAGCCGCTTGTCAGGCATCTCGCTCAACGGAAACCGTCCGTCGGGAGCACAGCCCGGGTGGCAGCATGTCGGCCATGTCTCGTCCCCCACTCAGGGTCGACGCTCACGGCGATCGTTTGAGGCTGTTGCACGTGCATGCGCATCCCGACGACGAATCGAGTCGGGGCGCTGCGACGACGGCCAAGTACGTGGCCGAGGGAGTGGATGTTGTCGTTGCAACCTGCACGGGTGGGGAGCGTGGCTCCATTCTCAACCCGGCCCTGGACCGGCCAGACATCTTGGCAAATATTGGTGACGTCCGCCGACAGGAAATGGATCGTGCCCGCGAAATCCTGGGCATCAAGCAGGTGTGGCTGGGTTTCGTTGATTCCGGCCTACCGGAGGGCGATGATCCAGCCCCGCTCCCTGAAGGATGCTTCGCGCGTACTGATCTTGCGGTCGCCGCAGCCCCTTTGGTCGAGGTGATTCGCTCGTTCCGGCCGCACGTGATGACTACATACAACGAGGACGACGGCGGATATCGCCATCCTGACCATGTCATGTGTCACAAGATCAGCGTCGCGGCCTTCGATGCGGCGGCCGATCCAGATGCATACCCCGAACTCGGCGACCCATGGCAGCCGCTCAAGCTCTATTACTCCTTCACTTTCCATCGCGACCGGACTGTGGCCCTGGATCGGGCGATGGTTGCACGTGGCCTCGAGTCGCCGTACGCCGAGCGGCTCCGCGACTGGCCGGCAGACCCCAAACATGCCGCAAGAATCACTACGCGGATCACCTGTGCGGACTACTACCACATTCGTGATCGGGCACTGCTGGCGCATGCCACACAGATCGACCCCGAGGGGCCATGGTTCGCCGTGCCCCTGGAGGTACATAAGTCGGCCTGGCCGACGGAAGAGTGGCACTTGGCCCGCAGCCTGGTTGATACCAGCGTTCCGGAGGACGATCTATTCGCCGGAGTCGCCGTACCCGCCGAGAGTAGAGTTTCAGCATGATCCTTCTCGAGGCGGATCCGAACGCGGTCGAGCCGGGTTGGACTGCCTTGATCGTCGTACTGCTCCTGGCCGGAGCCATGGTGTTGCTGTACTTGAGCATGCGGAAGCAGTTCCGAAAGATCCGTACGCCCGACGACGTTGAAGACCAGGCAGCAGACCCCACATCCAAACGCCAGCCAGGTGCACCCGGCTGAGCAGGTCGCCTGAAGGATGACTGGCCGCAACCGTCTCGCTTCGGCGACGAGCCCATACCTGCTCCAGCACGCTGACAACCCCGTGCACTGGTGGCCATGGTCGGATGAGGCCTTTGCGACGGCTGCGGAACGGCAGCTGCCGGTTCTGCTGTCCGTCGGGTACGCGGCGTGTCACTGGTGCCACGTCATGGCTCATGAATCTTTCGAGGATCCGCAGACCGCAGCCATGATCAACGATCACTTCGTCGCGATCAAGGTTGATCGCGAGGAGCGGCCCGATGTGGACGCGGTCTATATGCAAGCGACGCAGGCCCTCACCGGACAAGGCGGCTGGCCGATGACCGTCTTCCTTACTCCAGACCGCCAGCCCTTCTATGCCGGTACCTATTTTCCGCCGACGCAACGCCATGGCCTACCCTCCTTCCGCCAGCTCTTGGAGGCCATCAGCGATGCCTGGCGCAATCGACGCGGGGAGCTGCTGGTTAGCGCCTCCGAAATCGCTCGACAGCTCTCCAAGCCGGCAACATTTGCAGGTGCCGGTGGACTGACGGCCGAGGACTGTGAGAAGGCGCTCCAGACGCTGCAAGGAGAGTTCGACCGGACGTACGGCGGCTTCGGGCGGGCGCCGAAGTTCCCACCCTCGATGGTCCTGGAGGCCTTGCTTCGTGATGGTTCCGAATCGTCGATGCAGATGGCGGGAAAGACGCTCGAGGCCATGGCGCGGGGGGGCATGTATGACCAACTCGGCGGCGGATTTGCGCGCTATAGCGTCGATGCCGGCTGGGTCGTGCCGCACTTCGAGAAGATGCTGTACGACAACGCCTTGCTCCTCGGGGTGTATACGCACTGGTGGCGCCGTAGCCGCAACTCGCTAGCTGAACGCATCGTCACCGAAACCGTGGGCTGGCTGGTACGGGAAATGCGTACCGATCAGGGCGCCTTCGCCGCAAGCCTGGACGCTGACTCTGAAGATGATCATGGTCAGCTCCGCGAGGGTGCCTATTACGTCTGGACCCGTGATCAACTCCGTGCAGTACTCGGGGAGGAAGACGCAGCATGGGCAGCGGAGGTCTTCTCGGTGACTCCACAAGGCACGTTCGAGCATGGTGCCTCGACCTTGCAGCTGCTCTCCGACCATGATCAACTTCGATTGGCTGACATTCGGGAGCAGCTCCGGACCACTCGTGATAAGCGTTCCCGCCCAGGGCGAGACGACAAGATCATTACCGCCTGGAACGCCCTGTTGGTTGATGCCCTGGTACCAGCCGCGGTGGTCTTTGATCATCCGGAGTGGCTGGCCCTCGCGACGGAGACCGCGGAGTATCTCTGGCAGGCGCACTGGCAAGGTGGGCGGCTACGTCGTACTTCTCGCGATGGCCGAGTTGGCGAAGCCGCGGCGATCTTGGAGGACTACGCCGCTTTAGCGTTAGCTGCGGTACGCCTGGCGGCAGTCCATGCGGAGTCGGCCTGGCTGGGGCGGGCCGAGCAGCTGCTGGACGTGATCATGGAGCAGTTCGATGATCCTGCTGGTGGCTTCTTCGACACTGCCGCCGATGCTGAGCAGTTGTATGCCCGACCACAGGATCCGACTGACAACGCCACACCGTCGGGGCTAAGTGCCGCTGTTCACGCGCTGCGGCTGATGGCTGCGCTGACCGGGGAGGACCGCTATAGCGCGCGCGCTGACCGGGCAGCGATGAGTGCTAGCGAGTTGGTCCGGCGGGCGCCGCGATTTGCTGGTTGGCTGCTCGCGGACGCGATCAGCCAGACATCGGGAGGGACGCCGGTTGAGGTCGCTGTAGTCGGACGTGATGATGCGGCTCGAGCCGAGCTGGTACGGCTGGCGCACCAGCTGGCACCGGCCGGATCAATCATTGTTGCTGGCATACCGGACCAACCCGGCCTGGCGCTGCTTGCAGACCGGCCGATGATCAATGACCAGCCGACTGCTTACGTCTGCCGGCACTTCGTCTGCCGCATTCCGGTCAACTCTGCGGATGATCTAGCCCTCCAACTGGATGCACCGAACGCCTGACCGCGGCAAGAGCTGATATGCGCGCTGAGCCTGTCGAAGCGCGTGCCCTTCGACGAGCTCAGGGCACATGAGGAAGCGTTGCTGGTGATGTTCAGCGCGCGTAACTGATCATCGAGATTGCGATGTAGTGGCAAACAAACCCGGCGATAGTGCCGACGTGGAAGATCTCGTGGTAACCAAACCAGGTGGGGGAGTGGTC